>OKWY01000027.1_pt1 | contig 93063 bp, 90 predicted proteins | sample 1607041 | NCBI WGS metagenome assembly OKWY01 (sample SAMN07501038, study PRJEB24779) | human gut metagenome | isolation source: stool | host: human infant | place: USA: Pittsburgh, PA | reverse complement strand
TAATAAATTAATATATTTTAAATTATATTACATATTTGTATAAAATTAAAGACTGCTGACACTTTGTCAGCAGTCTGGAGTATAATAAAAAGCCACATTTCTGTGGCTTTTTATTATACTGTGTCATAGTGGAGGCAAGGCATGACTGCTAGTACCCTCGACTCCTAAATTAAACTTATACTTTTTTATCCTTATTAATTGGAATGAATTCAAAATACTCATTGTTATACTCTTTAATAATACAATTTTCTCTTAAATCTATTGCTTCAGCTTTCTTCATTCTCTTTTTACGTGTGCTTAAAGGAAAATGATTTGCTAAAAACTCTCTACTAATTCTTTTGTTTTCAGAATTCTTATTAATCATACTATCCCTCTTTTAAAAATATATTTAATTAACGAACTTAATGAGCCATTCTTATATACTGGCATTGACAGATAAATATTTTCTTCATCTTCTGATGCATATTGTATTTCTGCAACATGAGCATGTTTTCCTTGATATAATAATCTAGCCTCTAAAAAATAATTTTCAATATCTAATCCTTCCTCTGCAAGTTTATTTTTACTGATTTTTTTAATAAATAACTCAGCATTTAATTGAAGGTCTCTTGCGATAAAAACTTCTGAATTTTTCCTTCGTCATTTCCTATCTTTCTTATTGGTTCAAATTTTATATTTGCACATATACATCCCATAGCTATTCCCCTTTCTTCTTTTGCATAGCAATAGCTACCACTAACGCCTCTTTATGTCCATCATTAAGTACACATTTTCTATCAGTTTTATACTTTTCATTCAAGTTTATCTCATTAAAAATATCTAATATCTTTTTAGAACTTGTCTTTAATATAGAAGATACGCTAGAATTACATGCTAAATCATATTCTTCTATTGTACTTCCTGCAAATACCTCTTGTATAACACCTTCTAAATTTACTCTAAATAAAGAAGTACTATTAATATTGCTCATAGCTGCACCTTCAATCACCCTCATAGAAGCATATGCAATAGAATATTGCTCTATTATAGTAATTAAAGTGTTCCTAACATAAGATAATTTTTGTGGAATCTCTAAAGCTTTTGGAACTTTTATACTTGAAATACTTATAACATCAAACCCCTTATTATTTTTTTTAATAATTGAATAATATACTTCGCTTGTACTTACTCTTATTCCTATATAATTCATATCTATGTATCTCCTTAAATATTTACAAAAAGTAGATTACTTGTGTTTCATTACAAACTATTTATTATTATCTTCAAACTTAACTCTTATTTATCTGCAGGATTTACTTTATATGGAATATATTGCCATATTTTCTTGCGCAATTCATATATATTATTTTATTTCTATCATACTTATTTATATATTTAGTATTAATTGCTTTCTCATTATAATTTCCTTTTCAGATATTCAATTTTGAACAAAATTAAAACCCACATTGAATACTAATTCAACATGAGTCTTATAAACTATAACTTCTTTAACAAAATCCTGTATGAAATTTTTACACTCTGAAATATTACAATAAATTCAACTAACATTAGAAATACCTAACATTAACTTGGCATTTATAATAGTCAACTAAATAATCTAAATATCTTATGTTTATAGTAATATTGTTCTCTTTATCTAAACCACATTTATATAATTATTTTCTTTCTTCTTCAAAATTATCTATATCAGGATACTTAACTCCATTTGAGTATTCTATATATAGAATCAACCCTTTTTTCTTACCATATTCTGTATTCATTGTATTTTCACAACAAAGTAATAATTCATAATCCCCAACGAAGTATTTTTTTAAATCATTACTATCATCAATACTTTCTATTCTTTCTCTATATACCTTAAGTAAATCACCTAATAATAAAATATCTATCTTCAAGTTATTTTTTAATCCAATACCTTTTAATCAAAACCCTCTGTCTCCTTATTAAAAATTTTTAGCTATAATAATTCAAGTATTATTTGTCCTATTATAGCTAAACCAATTTTCTAAACACTGTAATTTTCTAATAATTCTAATGCTTTAATTATAAATTTTTTAAATTTATAATTGATATTCTGTAAATCTAATAAACTTATGCTTATTTCTTGATATTTATCATATCTTGTATCACTTTCATAAATAAGCTCATTCTCTTTAATTTTAACTTCTCCCATGCAACAATGGATTTCCTTAGACCTTATATCATGTATAATTGGATACCATATTATAGCGTCATTAAATAGCCTAATTATATCTTTATTTGTATATATCGCTTTATTCTTTTTTTTGATATATCCATTAAGAACATCGTTAAACCCTGTAGGTGTACTCTGTCCTCTATATCTATCTGATTTTTCTTGATAGTGTCTTAAAACATAAGAATAATAATCCAAACAAGAATAAATTTCTTCACAAAAAATAAATATTTCCCTCTCTAAAATAAATTTAAATTTTGCATCTAATAAACTTGGGTTTTCCTTAAGGGTGGTATAGTATTTATTAATTCTTATATACTTTTGATCTATAATTTTACACTTATCACCAATCCCCTTATTAGTTTGAATAGCAGCATAAGACATATTTTTAAAAAAACTTTCTTTATTGTTCATATTTATTCTTAGCCTCATCATATAATTTATCCAACACATCATTTAACTCTTTTACTATTTCTTTCGAATCTGATATAAAATTACTTCTATATGCCTCATCTCTTTTCCAGACTTTATTATATTCTTTAAATGACCCTGTATGCCCTGCTAATTTATTTCTTGAATTATATACTTTCTTTAAAATTTCATCTAACTGATTTGATGAATTAAATCCAATAGTATCTAACATAACTTTTAATTGAAGCCTACTGCCCAAATTGTTACCATCACTTCCCTTTAGTAAGCTTTCATTATTAACCACTTGTTTTATAAGCTCTGTATTAATTCTTTCTACAGTTAACTTGCATATCTGCATAAGAAAAGTTTGATAAGAAGTTGTTGAGTTATTGGTTGGTATAGAAAAAGCATTTTTTATTTGTAAGTCGGCCTCACTTAAATCTTTAAATAATTTAACATTATATTTTTTATAGAATAAGCTATTTATCTTATCTATTATTACTATCAATCTTTTTTCATCTCTAATTGTATCCGTAAATTTTGCTCCTAACTGCCTTTCTAAAAACTTTTCATTCATTCCTCCATAAGGATTAATATTAAATGACTTCCAATAGATTTGCTCCTTATTTGGAATTCTTCCTAAATCCCCCAACCACACAGAAACTTTATCATTACTATTAATGTTATATGGTATAGACCACTGATTAAGATAGCTTATATGGTCATCTTCTATAAAATATTCAGCAGGGTTATTAGTGTATTTATCTAATACTTGTTTATCAAAATAAACTGGTGTTAAGAAATTTGGAGAACCTTGATTTGCTCCAAAAAAATTAGATAGTTTATCCTCATTACAGGTATAATAAATTTCTTTTCCTGTACTTTGGTCCACAGCAATAATAAACTCTTCATATTTTTCATCTGGATAAAAATACTTATAATCACTATGTTGTGGCTCTTTAAATGGACTTACTACAATTTTACCTAATATACTGCTAAAATAATTATAATCAGAAAATGTATCTTTATTTACAGATATACAATACACAAAATTATCATTCTTATTAGTAATATAATTTTTATTTATACCTTTATCTCTCTTAAAAAATCGCCTATTATCAAATCCTATTATACATACTTTATTATATGCAGATAAAAAATCTCTTAAATAATCTCTCAATACTTCTATTTTATTTTTACTTACTTTTATTTTGTAATCCTTACTAAATGGTTCAATATATCCATCAGATACCTTAACCAAATTGTTGTACCAAATTAATTTAGGGTTTATTTCAATTTCTTTTTCATAATCAGCATCAAATATTCTATATGCTATTAAATATTCATATTTATCGTACTTATCCCCTGATTCAAAAACGATTTCTTCATCACTTCCATTAAATAGTTTTGTAAAAGTTGCTTTTCCAAAACTATCTGGTGTAAACCCCCATTGAAAATCATCTAAATCAATTTCTATTTCTTTTTCATCATTTTCTAATAATGCTGAAAATACAAATATATCATTTTTTATATCATTCTCTTCACTCTTATATTGTTCAAATAATGTTATCCATTCTTCACAATTATCTGAAATAAGTCTGTATTTTTCTTTATAATCATTAAACTCTACCTTATCTATAATTTTATCAGCCATAATTACCCCTCCACATAAATTTATATATCATTTACTATTATTCTTATATATAATGGTATATTTCTACTTATTATATAGCTATCACTTTTTTATATTTATCTCTATCTACTCTGTATGAATCTTTTATTACTTCCAATATTCGCCTGATTATTTCTTGTACTTTTTCTTTTCACCTTAAATCTTCTATTTCTATCATATAAATCCCACCTAAAATAAAAAACGAATACTTAAAGTTTTTTTACTCTAAATACTCCTTTTTTTATTAAAAGATAATATTATATATTTGAAATTCATAATTAATACATATATCTTTTTAATAAATTTTTATTTCACACTATATTCATTTTTGCTTAAATCTATCAATCCTGATTCACTAATAGCTTCTCTACTTTTAGTTTTATTTTTAAAAATATATCTAATATATTTTCCTTCCTCTTTAGGTGGAGTATTATCTACTATTATAATTTGCGTTTTCTCTCCAATCTTACTCAATAAACTATATATGCCTTTATATGTTTCTTCATCCATTATCTCTACTGTTTCATCATCTGATACATATATAGATTTATATGCCCCCAAATACTTTCCTATTGTATCTAACATTAAAAAATTAGGATATTTTATTTCAAACTCTTCATGTTCGATGCAAGTATTGATCATTGCTCCTAAATAAGATACTTGAATACAAACTAATAATCCTCCACTATCATGTTCATAAACACTTGCACCATTATAATATGGAATATAATTATCACTTGATATATATGTATCACTTTCATCTACTTTATATCCCAATTGTCTTAATAACGTCCTATACTCTTCATTAATTGAGTTTAAAACATTCTTTTTAAATTCAATATCTATTAATAAATCATCTAATTTATTATTTAATTCAAATAATTTTTTTTCTTTAATACTATTTTCTTCATTTTTTTCTTTTATTTTATTATAAATTTTAATTGCTTCTTGATATCTTATAAATTCCTCTTTTAAAACATTTATTATTTTATTAATATTTTCTATTTCATTTATGCTATCTAATTCTTTTAAACTATCAGAATTATACTTATCTAACAATGTAGTTATAGTTCCTATTTTATCAATATAATATCTTTTTTCTTGTTTCATTTTGTTTATATTTAATATTAAGTTATTTATCATAACTTTAATCATCTCTATTTTTTCTTGCAATTCTTTGCATAACCCAAAAAATGTTTCTTCAGTAATGTTATTATCATCTATTACATCTACTTTACTTTTACATAATGGACACTTCATTTTGTGTTTAATAGTTTCAAAATAATAATTTGCTTCTTGTGTGGCTTTTATATCTGCTAATTCTTTTTCATAAGACTTTAATAAATTCTCTCTTGAATATATTTCTAACTGTTTTTCTTTTATGTTTTTTTCTATCCTACTTATTTCTAACATCTTATTATTTTTATCTTCAAGCAATTTTTGATAAATTGGATTATCATCAACTTCATTGCTTTTCATATTTTTAATTAGCAATCGTTTTTTATTGTTTAACTTTTTTATTTCAATATCTATGTGATTTCTTTTTGCTATTATATCATTTAAATCCGAAAACTCTCCTTCTTTTAAAAACTGAGTTAATCCATTTATTGTTCTTTTATTTTCATTTATTTCATTATTAATTTCTGCTATTTTTTCTTTTATTCCCTTTTTATCTTCTTCAATAAAATTCATTATTACTTCAAATACATATTTATTTTTTCTTGCTTCAGGCTTTTGCCCCTTTAAGAAATTATGTGTTCCTAAATCATGTTGATCTATATATGTAAATCTAAATATATCCCTTATTGTTAACTTTTCTAACTCTTTATCACTACTTTGCTTTTTATTTCTTAGTAACTTAATTATTGGTATATCCAATAATTTCATTAACATAATACTTAAATCCTTCTTTTTTAATACTTTAGGTGTATATTCAGCAAGATTTATTAATTCACAATAATAGATATAAAAATTCGTCTTATCTTTTTTTAAGTTTCTCCTTATTGTATATCTTTTATTATCTATTTCTATTTCTAAAAATACCTTATCACAATATTTATCTAGTGCCTTCTGTACTTTTAAATTAATTTCACTCTTACCTAAAGCATAATCTATAAGTCTTAAAACTAATGATTTTCCTGAGTATATATCTCCTGATATTATATTTACTCCATTTTTAAATTCTAATGTTCTTCTATACTCATCTCCTTCTATTCGTAATTTATTTATCTTAACCCCATTCATTTATTACCTCCAAAAGCCTTTTATATTCGCTGTTACTATATTTTTTTTCAGATTTAATATAGAAAATATTATCAATTAACCTTTTATAATATATATCTTTTAAATTGCTTACTAACTTTCTCCCTTTATCTGTAATTGAAATTTCTAAATCTAATACATTTTTTATATTTTTACTCGCAATACTTATACAATTGATATTACTTAAATATAATATTATTTTTTCAATTTCACTATTAATTTTAAAATATGTATATCTCCCTTCAAAAAGTTCTTCGAATTCGCCCTTATTATTTAAAACATTTTGTAGTTCGTAATAAATATATTCTTTAACTTTTATCTTTTTTCTCCCATTAGAAATTACGTATATTATTACTAACGCACGAGCTGTATCCAATTTAAAATTTTTAAATAATAACTCTATAGATTTAGGAATATAACTCATATTTCATTGTCCCCCCATCTTATATCTCTAGTTTCATCATCTGCTAAAATATGAATTAATCCAGATTTTTGTACCCCCCTAGGTTCCATATATCTATTTAATTCTTTAAAATTGCTCTTACTTATATCTTCTACAACCTTTTCAAGAAATTTTTCACTATCCTTTTGTTTTCTATAAATATTCATACGAGAATCTAAATATTTTATATAGCATATACTAAAAACTTCATCTATTAAATTAACTGGTATACTATACTTTTTTAACTTTCTCATATAACTATCAGAATAAATAAACATATTTTTGCTGTAATTAACAATTTCATCATCTATATTCTCGATTTTAAGTTTTCTTACAAATAAAGCTCCTTCCAATTCAAGTAATCTATCTTTCGTTGGAGGAGCATCTAAAAATTTTCCTTGTCCACCATTTCATCATCATTGTATAATTGTCCTAATATTTCTCTTATAGCTTCTATATGTTGATTATTATCGTTAATATCTTCAACTGAGTATGACAGTACAATTAATTTATACTTTTCCATATATTCTAATTGAACCTCTCTTGTAGCATTAGCTAATAGTATATAATGGTAATCATTAAAATATCCCTTATATGTCTCCATTAAATCTATAATATATTCATCTGAAAATGAGAAACCAATAAACAAAAATGTATATCCTGCTCTAAAAAAATTAAAAAATGTTTTATATTTTTCGCTACTATAAACTTGATTGTATTTTTTTTTACTCAAAACTATACTTTTTGAATTAGCTATATCACCATGTAAGTGAACAACTCTTCTTCCATCACTCTCACCAGCTAGCTTCTGAATTCCGGAACTAATGTCACTTAATATGGTTGGTTGATACTTGGATTGAATATACATACCCAATAAATTATCATAATTGGTTGTTAAATAATATGGAACTTCTAGTTTTGCCAAATCTAAATAATTGCTATCTTTGCTTTTATCTGTTATCATAGACTCTTCAATTATATCTACAACTTCATTTTGTATATATTCTTCATCTTTTGCACTATAAAGCATGATATCATCTACCGCATTCCAATACTTACCTGCATAAATATCTTCTTTAATCATTTCTATTATGTCTAATTCATCGATTAATTCCTCACATAATTTTATAAGTAACTCTATCCAATTGGGAATATTAAATGGTCTTGAAACTCCAGCACCAATAAAAGGTATTAATCTACTATTAGAATATATTTTTTTCATTTTTCTTATATCAGATTTAATAGACATGTTTTTTCCTCCATACATATATAATATTATATTATACCACATAAAGAAATTTTTTTTAAATATGTCATATAATGTGTAAATTCTTGAATGTATAAACAAAAACCCACGAAAATTACTTTAGATTTTCGTAGGTTTCATTGCGGAAGCGAAGCATTGCTTCCTCATAATAAAATATTAGGAGCTTCAAACTTGTGAAGAGCTACTTTCATTATATATTTTTTATTTTACAACTATAACCCTTACTCTTCGAATCATAGCATATTGCTACTAATAATACTCTTTTACCTTCATTTTCTCTTTTAAACTTTTCAACATACCCCCTTTCAATAATTTGATTTATATCTACTTAATTTAATAATTAACTCCCTATCCAACCAAAACATCTCTAACCTTCAAATAATCCTCAAATAATCCATTATCCTCATTCTCCCCAATATTCTCAGATAACCCCTTATCCTCCACCACTCTAGATAAATGATAATCTGATAAACCCTTATTAAAAACACTAAATATAACCTTATCCACTTTTCCCGAACAATCATTACAATATAAAATACTACACTTTAAATTAAGTGGATTCCTTATATCCTTAAGTACCTCATAAATATTTACAGGATTGAATTTATCACCTTTAACCCATCCAAACATACTATTTTCATTTAATACTTCTCCACAAACATGACACTTCATCTCATTACATCCCATTTTATACACATCCTTCCCAAAACTATTTTACCAAATTTTACACTCCTAAACTACTCTCATTATTGAACAACCTATTCAATATATAATGAGCCTCCCCCTTCGTTAAGTCTCCAATTTCCCTACGTCCCATATACCTCCTAATCCACTCCATCTGCTTGAAAGATGCTGGTTCCTTACCCCATTTCCTTATTATATGCAAATCCCATAAAGGCCTTTGATCCTGATAATGCAAATTCAATATATTAAACACCTCATCAAGAGCATCCTGCATCTTCATTCTTTCACCATTATAAACCGTATATCCTAATTCATCCTGGCAAGGTAACTTAATTCTTATATCCTTCAAAATTAAAATCAAATCACCATTAAAGCTCCTTGTCCAATTTATATTATGAAGATTATAATTTCTCTCCTTAGCCCAAAGATTTACCTCTTCAGTTTCCTTAACCCAAAGCCTTGGACTCTCCATCTCCTTAATTTTATTTGGAATATCAAGCAAGTTACCATCTAAATCCTTAAGTTCATCATCATCTAAATTATCAACATTCAAACCTAATAAACTTGCTGCCGTACACAACTTATTCTTCCCCGTAACACCAACTAAGTCAATTAAATTAAGCTTTTCCTTATCTTTATGAAGTCTAAGACCTCTTCCAACCATTTGTGCATATAATGAACTATTTTTTGTTGGCCTACATATTATTATTGTTTCAACTAAAGGCATATCTGTACCTTCAGTAAATATCATGCAATTTACAAGGACCTTTATTTCTTTATTTGTAAATTTTCTTATAATCTCATCTCTATTTTTAGTATTAGCACTTACAACTACTGCTCCTTCTATTTCAGCCGCAATATTTTCACAATGAGCTATAGAAGTACCAAAAATCAAAGTTTGTCCCACTCCATAATTCTTATAAGCTAAAGCAACCTTCTTATTACTGTCATCATTATTTATCATTTCTTCAAGATCATCTAAAGCATAATCACCAGGTCTTGTTTTAGCCTTAGAAATATCATAATCAATATTAACTCTCATGCAATGAATATCACAAAGATACTTATTTTCAATAGCCCATCTTATATCTTTTTCATAAATAATGCTATCAAAAATTCCATCAAGACTTTTACCATCTCCTCTATTTGGAGTTGCTGTAAAACCTATGTGCAATCTGTAATTAAAGTATTCATAAATTTTTCTATAAGATTTTGCTATACTGTGGTGACATTCATCAGTAATAATCATATCAAAATCATCCTTATTAAACATATTTAATCTACGAACCAAACTTTGAACTGAAGCTATAACAACTTCTTCTCCATTTGACTTTAATTCTCTCATTTCTATACCAACTGGTACATCATAATATTTAATAGGTTGAGTTACTAATTCTTCTCTATGGGCTAAAACAAGAACTCTTCCTTTTCTTTTTATATTAGCAAAGGTAACTGTCTTTCCTAAACCTGTTGCTAGCTGAACTAAATAACTTCCACTATTTAAATTATCAATTATATCTATAATTTCTTTTTGATAAGGTCTAAGCTCCATGCCCTCTCACTCCCTTTATACTAATTAATTCAATGTACCTACCCTTATGTCTCCCTTATTAATCTCTTCAATCCCTTTAAAATAGCCAATGTCGCCCTGTCGCCCTAATAATGAACTCTATATATTAACTTTTATACTATATTTATTTTTTTATTAAATTCTAACTTTATTTATAAATAATACTTTTTTAAGGTGGACAGATAGACAAAAATATTTTATATAGCTATAACCCTGTATTTATAATGGTTGTAGCGCGTCTACCTTCCTTTAAAAATAGGACGACACAAGGTAGACAAGGTCGGCAATTTATTTAAAAAGGTACATTATCCTCAACAATCTCATTAAAAAAGTTATCATCATCCTTCTCATAAAGCTTTAATTTTATACAGTTGGTTAATATTCCATTGATTCTAACTCTTTGAGTATATTTATTTCTATTGTCTTTAAATAAAAAGCCCTTTTCTGATAATCCAGCTTTAATACCATCAAAGCTAATATTTCTCTCCTCCAGCATATCAACTAAAATAGATTTAATTACAAAACATTCACCTCTTACAGTATTGATTTTGCCATAAATTTCGTTATTGTCATTATTCTTAAACTTATTTATATTTTGACCAATCCAATCATTTATAATGTTATAGGATCTTTCAGCTAAATCAACCTCACTTTCCTTAGGTAAAACTTCAATAATATCCTCAATAGTTAATAAGTCATCATTAAAAATACTATTGCTAAGCTCATCACCTAAAAGAACTGTTGCTACAGCAGCTGCTTGCTTATCCTTAAGCTCTGTAGTACTATTAACTTCCTTTGAAATTTCACTGTATCTCTTAATAATTTCTTCCTTTTGTGGTAAGTTATCAATAAAATCTCTAGATGCATATCCATAATTACTTTTAACTAAATTAGCAGTTAATACTCCATCATCTATAATTTTTGCAGTTGCTTCAATTTCTAGAACTCTATTTTTAGCTCCTCCACCTGAATATTCCTTAGTTACAGGCTCTTCACCAGTAAATAGAAAAATATTTCTCCATGTACCTTGTGTTTGAATTCCTCCATCAGCTCTTCCAAGCCCTCTGTCTATCCCCTCTGCAAGTTGCATTATAATTTCATCAAAAGATTTATATTTACTTCTTACAATTTGAAGTTCATCATAGGCTACAGGTAAATTATGCATAAAAGTAGCATATCTAGACATTGCAAGTACTGTAGAATTTAAAGTCTTAATAAGCTTACCAATACTAGGGTTACCCCATATACTCATAGCCACCATGGTAGCAACAGTTTTTCTTGTATCAGTTCCACCCCATAAATGAACTATAAAAGGTAAAGTTCCTAATATTTCAATAAGTGGACTTGCAAATGAAGCTGCCATTAGAATCTTTAAAATCTTACTTTTACTTCTAAGCTCCTTAACATGTTCCTTCCATAACTGATAATCACCTTGTGCCTTAATACTTTCATACACACTTTTAAAAGAAATATCTCCATCATATTTATAGTTATCCATAAATGGTACAAAGTCATTATCTACCCAACCTAATCTATTAATACTTTTTGTAACAGGGATTTTCTTATTATTTAAAGAAAGGATATCGCTTAGATATGAAATTAAAGTTCCTGCATTATTAGAATTAACTTGAATTCCTATGTCTGCTAAGGAAATTATAGATGTTCTATTAGAAATTAAACTATTATCAACAACTACATCTTCCCAAATATTATCTCTACGAAAACTTAATCTAACTTTTTCTAACCCACTTTCTACATTTTTCAATCTTTCTACTGGTAAAATAGGATGTGGGCATGCCATTACTTTTACTGGCTCAAAATTTCTAGTTTCAATTTTCCATATACCATCATAACTAGCATTCCAAATACCTGCATCTAAATTATCTATAGGACAATCTTCAAAATTGACTAGATTTTCTTCAGTTACAATTTTGGAAGTTTCTTTATTATTGGAAGTTCCATTACAATAAGATGAAATATTTCTATTAAATCTATTCTTATATTTTTTATAATTAGCTTCCTTATTCTCTTTACAATATTCTTTGTTATAAGCTTTATATAGTCTATTAAATTCATTCTTTACACCTAAATTTTTAGCTATATCTCTTACTTTCAATAAAATACTTTCTTTGAAAAATTCATTTTCAATAGCATTTAAATATCTAAATGTCTCTTCTGAAAGTACCTCTTCCTTAGTAGACCTATAAGGATCTAATGGTAAAAATTCTGCTTCAACTATTTTTTTTGATAAATCTTTCATTTATAGCTTGCACCACCTTCTTGTTATACTTATAAAACTCTAGTTTTTCTTCTATATCATTGCTTGTAAATATATCTAAATAATAATCAATTATATTTAGCATTTCTGCTGTTTCTTCATCATTTTTTTCTGATAAATATCTTCGATAATCACTTAATAATAAAAAGGTGTCATTTTCCCACTTTTCAAAAGCTTCTATTATTACTTTTGAGTTATTATAGTTTTTAATTTTAGATATTTTATTATCTTTTGCTTTATTATTAGTAACTATAGACTTGTCCTCTTTAACTTCTAACCCTAAATTTAAAAGCTTATTTATATAAATCGCACTTTCATAGTTATTTAAACCTTTAAATTTAGAAATAAGAGCTATACTATCACCTGACTCTCCACAAGCAAAACACTTAAATAACTGTCTTTTACTACAAATACTAAAGGATGGTGTTTTCTCATTATGAAAGGGGCATAAGCATTTGTTATATCTATTTAAATTAAGCCCAATTGCTCTAGCTACATCTAAAATATCGCTTCTTTCTTTTACTTCTTCAAAGATATTCATTTTTCGTCTCCTTTGTATAGTTTCTACTTAATAAATATCCACCACTAATAACTTTTTACAAAAATATTGATTTTTTTATAAAAAAGAACTAATATAAATAAATTTAACTAAATAAAAGTTAAAACAGCCCCCTATTTATAATAGGAGGCTGTCCATAACTAAAATAATATGCCTAAAACAATTGTAAAAATATATGTTACATTTAACAAAATAAAATTTTTAACTGCTAATATAAAAGTATCCTTCTTTGATTGCAGTATATAAAATGATTTAATATTTTTATTAATTGGAATAAATACTAATAATGTTAATAAAGATACTATAGGTAAAACCTTTAAAATAACTCCTATACTTATACCAACAAACCCTATGTAATATAAATATTTAAAGATACTTAAGGCATTTTCTTTTCCTATGTATATTGGTAAAGTAAATCTCCTATTTATAAAATCATCTTCCATATCACAAATATTATTAGCTAACATTATATTTGCTATTCCAACAATTAGTGGAATACTTATTACAAATATAGATATAATAACCCTTAAGTTAATCATTAATTCAAAATTACCGTCTATTATAGATATATTTAATATTCCTTTATCAAATATATGTATATATATTGCTAAAAAAGTTATAAAAAATCCCATTGTTACTCCAGAGAAAATCTCCCCAAATGGAGTTCTTGAAATTGGAATAGGTCCAAAAGAATAAAAAATTCCTATTGTAAAACACACTAATCCTACTAATAAAATTATTATATTTGTATTTAAAAATAATAATATTCCTAATAATGATGATACTATTAACATAACTATAATAATTCCTAAAACAGTTTTAGGTTTAAGACCATATTTTGTTATAGCATTATGCTCTTCATATCCAAATCCCTCTTTTTTTATAGCTTTAATATAATCAACATAATTATTTATTGCTGTTACAGTCATATCAAAAATTATCATTGATAAAAATAACAATATAGCATTTTTCATATTAAAATTATCAAATTTGTATAAAGCAAAGGCTGTTCCTACCATATATGGAATGATACTAGCTACTTTTGTTTGAATTTCTACTAATTTTAAAAAACTTATTATCCCCATTAAAACTCTTCTCCTTAGTTATATTATATATAAAAATGGAGAACTAATCTTAATTAGCTCTCCAAATAACTTTTAAAGTAATAATTCCTTATACTATATCTATTAAGCTATAGGTGCCATAAGAATTTTTCCTGTTCCACGATATACATTAACAAATCCTTCACCAGAAACAGCTGATCCTACTAAACTTTTACTTGATTTTTCAACTCTAAAATCTAAAGATTTAGACCATGCAACAGCAAAATTTCCATCAATTCTAACTTCATCATTTTCTAAATTAATTTCTATAAGTTCATCTCTTGGAACTGGACTTTCTAACACAGCTATCCCTTGCCCCTCAAGACATAAATTAAATAGTCCTTCATTTCCAAGCATTGCTGAAGAAAGATTAGTTCTTGCTACTACCTTTTGCTTAATTTTAGACTCACAAGCAAGGAAAAGCCCATCATCAAGCACTAATCCATTCCATTCAGCAACATCCTCAAGAAGTATATGTTTATAAGTAGGCTCTAATACTAATAATCCACTACCTTCATATTTAGGCTTAATTGCAGATTCCTTTGTTACCTTTGATGAAATAGCTTTACCAAAAAAATCTCCTATTCCTTTAACATCAGCTGCCATTTTCACATTTCCTGCTGTCCACTGCATTGCACCAGCACTTATTGTATATGCATCGCTATTTAATTCAATTAAAACTTGTCTCTTTCTAACATTCATTTCTGAAGCAAAATATGCATTAATTGCACTTGCAGCATCAACACTTAGATCTTTTTTATATTCAAGTACCTTAACTCCACCTTTAGACGCAATAATTTCCACATTTTTATTATCATATAAATTTTTACACGTAATCATCTTATACCTCCATATATCCTCTATTACTTTTAAACTTTAATCTATCTCTATTTATAATTATACTATATTATTAACTATAAATATTTATCTCAATTATTTTTCATAATATTACATAGTTATTTATTATCTAAAAGTAAACTATATTTATGTAAAAAATTAAGAGCTTCAAATCTATGAAGCTCTATTTTATTATATATCTTCTATCTTACAACTATGACTCTTACTTTTTGAGTCATAACATATCGCTACTGCTAATACTTTTTTACCCTCATTTTCTCTTTTAAACTTTTCAACATACTCTTTTTCTATAATTTGATTTATAGCTACTTCAGGTAGTACATCCTTTTTTAACTCAACAATAAAAGGAATATCATTCTTTCGTCTAGGATGAAAAGTAAAATCTGCATATCCTTTTCCTGTCTTTTCTTCACGTTCTACTCTATAAGTATCTCTAGCTGAAAGATAAGCTAAAGTAAGTACACATGATAAGCTATTTTCATCATTATATTGTAAAATAGGTATTTCTGAATTATGAATATCATGAAGAATTTCCTCTACAGTTTTTGTATCTCTATTTACTGTTGCTTTTAACATTTTTCTTGAATTTTCTATTATCTTTGAAACATATCCAAAAGATTCATCCTCTAAGGCCTTCTCAAATTCTTGCATAAGCTCTTTATTAGGTATTTTTAAATAACCATCATAATATGATAAAAATCCAAGTACTATCATAGCAGAGTAAATTTCCTTTTTCGTTCTAGGTGTCCTTTGACCAGCTCTAAACTCTTCATTTATAGTTATGTCAATTTCCTCTCCAGAAACCATTTTTATTACATCATCACAAATATCTAAAGTATTATATTTTAAATATTCAGCAACTTCATCCATGGCTCCAGGATTTGTCCAATAGCTTTCACAATAATTATTTTGAAGCGCTTTTACTACTGAACGTGGATTGTAAATTCTTATTCCTGCAGCTGTTAAATAACCATTATACCAACTTTCTAATTCTTTAAAATCCATCTTTCTATTTTTCTTGCATAACTCTAATACTTCCTCCTCTGTAAAGCCAAAATATTCTCCAAATTTTCTATCTTTTAAAAATGTATATTCATCAAACATATTAAGAGCACTACCACTAGAATATTTTTTAATAGGTAAAACTCCTGTCATATAACATAGTGCAACATAAGGTTGATCTTTTAAAAGATTTCTTAAAAATTCTAAAAAATCATTCTGATTCTCTTCAAAAAGATTATTATTAAAAATATAATCCCATTCATCTATTATAAATATAAATTTATCATTTAAGCATTCTAATAAATCACTTATAGATAAATATTTATCTACATTTATATATGGATACAGTTCTTTTATATCTTCCTTTAAATTAGTCTTTATTCTATTTATATAATCGTCATAGGTATTTCCAATATCTGATAACCTATTAAAACTTATACTAATTACATTATATTTATTTAGATGTTCTTTATAAGACTCTGATTTACTAATATTAAGCTTATCAAAAATATCTTTAGAATCAACAACTTTACTATAATAACCACCTAACATATGGGCAACTGATGATTTTCCAAACCTTCTAGGCCTAGTTAAACATATATATTTACTTTTTGTGAATAGTCTTTTATTTAGTATTTCTATTATAGATGATTTATCAACAAAGTATTCTTCATTTAGAAGTTCTCTATAATTCTCTAAAGGATTAGTTGTATTTAAATATATAGTCACCTTTTCATCTCCCTTCCTAATTAGTTTCTTCTCATTAATAACTATAAATAATTATAACATAAGTCAATGACTCTTTTGAATCATTGACTTATGTTATAGTTTTTATTCCCTTAAACTTACTCAGTTAATTTAGCTTAAAAATTATTTCCATACATCTCTTAATTTCCACACTTCTATACCTTTAACTTTTGTACCATTACAATCTGAGCAAATTTCAAGTTCATCAAATTTATTTTTAGGATAAATTCTACTTGTCATAGTAGCCTCTCCATTATTAATAAACACTTCAACTGATGATCTATCTATAAATATTCTTAACGAAAGCTTGTCTTCATTATTTAAAATAGCCTTTCTTACACTATCCTTATTCTTACCACATTTAGAGCAATCAAGAATTAGCTCTGAAATATTTCTATTATAATTTAAACTTAATTCTTCTTCATCAATTCCTTTTATCTTAACTCCAATTTTATCTGACTCAAATTTAGATAAATCAAATTCAATGTTAATTTCCATCATTCTTTCGTTTGTTTTTAATTGATAGCTTTTATTTTCATATACATTTATATCTTTTTCTTCTAAGATAGATTCTTCTCTTAAATCCTTTAATTCTTCAACAGGATTCATCATTATTTTATTATCAGAGTTTAATGTTAATTCACGTGGAATTGTTAATGCTCCACACCATCCGTCTTGTTTAGTAGGCATATCAGATTCCCACATATCCATCCAGCCTATTGCAATTCTACGTCCCTTATCATCTAAAAATGTTTGAACTGCATAAAAATCATGTCCATTATCAAATTCATGGAATTCTCCATGTACAAATTCATTTTTAGAGTAATCATAATCCCCCACTATATATCCTGTTTGGAATAAATTTGGATATTTCCCATCTTTCTTTTCAATTCCTTGTGGTGAAAAACTCAATACATATTTATCCCCAAGCTTAAAGAAATCAGGACACTCCCACATATACCCTAGCTCACCTTTGCTTGTTGCAAGGGTTCCAACATAATCCCAGTTGTATAAATCTGAAGAAACATATAATATTACTCTTCCTATATTATCCTTTGTAGAATTTCCTACAACCATATACCATTTATCTTCATGTTTCCAAACCTTAGGATCTCTAAAGTGATGTATACTATCTACAGGTGGTTTAGCTATAACAGGATTATTTTTATATTTCTCAAAAGTAACTCCACCATCTTTACTTATTGCAATATTTTGATTTTCATAAAATGTATCTTTCTCTTTATCTATATAATTATGTCCTGTATAAATTAAAACAAGATTTCCATTATCATCTACTGCACTTCCTGAAAAACATCCACCCTTATCAAATTCATCTCCTGGGGCTAAGGCTACAGGACAATGCTCCCAATTCACTAAATCCTTACTTTTAACATGTCCCCAGTGCATAGGTCCCCAGTTTTCATCATAAGGATGATGTTGATAGAATGCATGATATTCTCCTTTATATTGAATAAGTCCATTAGGATCATTAATCCAGTTAGCTGGTGCCATAATATGATACCCAAGTCTATATCTACTCTTTACATTTTCCTTTGCATTTTTTAAAACTTCTTCTGCTTTTTCAATTCTTTTATCTAGCATAATTATTTCCCCCCATTTTATAAACTATTCGTATTTTTTGTTGTAATTAGATTTTCTTTTTGGGAACTAGCTAAAGTAATCATTGATATTAATGTAAATACTAAAACTATACATCCCATTATAATATAAGTACTGCTAAAACCTACAGTATCATAAAATCTACCTATTATTGGCGATAATACTGTTGCGCCTACTTGAGAAGCAAACTGATATCCAACTAAATATAATATTGAAGATAAACGATTATCAAAATTAGCGGCTAAATACTTAAATACTGCAATTAGCATTATTGGTAATTCAACTGCATGTAGTAATTTCATACATGATATTAATATTGGTTCTGTTGCTAATCCTGAACCTATAATTCTAAAGCTCATTAATAACCCTGCAAGAATTAATCCTTTTTTAGCACTAATTTTATTTACTATAAATGGTGCTATAAACATCATTGCTGCCTCTAAAAATACTTGAAATGAATTTAAGTAACCAAATATCTGATTACCTAGTTCTTTTGTACTAAACATAGATGAATAATATAATGGGAACTGTTGATCATAAACATTATAGAAGCAAGTTACCCCGATTACATAAAGTATAAAGAACCAAAACTCTTTTAATTTAAAAAGCAAACACACATCTTTTATATTAACAGATTGAGCTTTTTCTAAATCTTCATCACTCATTTCTATTGATATAGATAAAATTATAAAAAATAATATTATAGCTGAAATAGATGCAATCCAAAAATTAATATTAGGATTTATATTAAATAACTGTCCAGCAAAAAATGTAGCAGCTGCCCATCCTAGTGATCCCCACATTCTAGAGCGTCCATATTCAAAATTATACTTACGACCTATTTTTTCTACATAAGATTCAATTGCTCCAACTCCTGCAAGAAATGCTGTTCCTAAATAAATTCCACCAACTACTGCTCCTAAAATTGTATTGTATTTTAATAAAGGTCCATAAACATATATATAAAATGGTCCCACGAAAATTAACAATATACTTATAAAAGTTAGTATACTCTTTTTTAATCCTATCTTATCAGAAATGTAACCATATATGGGTTGCATACACAAAGCAAAGATAGCGTTTACAGAAAATACAACACCAGTATCTGCACCACTCAATTTTATTTCTTGTCCTAGCCAAATAGAAAATAATGAATAACTTGCTGACCAAGTTACAAAGAAGAAAAAGAAATAAGCACTCAATTTTAAATATACTGCCTTTGATTTTGACATTTTTAAAATCCCCCTTTATCTTGTAAACATTTTTATTTGATAAATAAATTATATGTCAACCGGTTTCATATGTCAACCGGTTTCATTTAAATTTATGTAAAAAAAGTAACATACTAAAATCTATATAATATTTTAGTATGTTATCTATTAATAATTTTATGTGGTTTTACCTTCTAAAAGTGTTACTGGGATTGCTATGTGAGATTTTTTGTAAGAAAAATCTCCTTCAATCTCTTTCATCAATACATCAATAGCTTTTCTTGCTATCATCTCTATTGGTTGTTTTATAGTTGTTAAATCTGGCAATAAACTTCTACTAGTTTCAGTTCCATCATATCCTACTACTTTTATATCTTCTGGTATTCTTTTTCCACGCTTTCTAGCTTCATTTATAAAAGCTGCTGCAAATAAATCATTTGTTGCAAAAACTCCATCTACTTCTGGATTTTCACTTAAAATTTTGTTTATAATCTGCATTTGATTTTTCCCCTCAAATGCACCTATAATTTCATAAGTTATAGGTGATTTATTATTTGCTTTCATTACATCTTCATATGCAACTTTTCTCAACCTTGCTTGTGTTTTTAAATTACAGTCTCCATCTATATTAATTATATTTTTACATCCTTTAGCTAATAACAATTCTGTTGCTATTTTCCCTCCATTATAATTATCAGATCCTATAATTGGTATATTTTCTGATAAATATGTGTCAATAGATACTGCTGCTAAATTATCATTTTTATAATCTAATATCCCCTGATTGTGTGTTCCAACTATAATTCCATCAACTTGATTTCTCATAAGCATTTCTAAATATTTTTTTTCATTTTCAATATTATTAAGACTATTACAAATTAATATTTTATATCCAATAGAATTACAAATAGTCTCTATATAAAAGGTAAGTTCTCCAAAAAAAGGATTACTTACAGTAGGTATAATTAATCCTATTAAATTAGTTCTTTTATTAAATAATGAACGTGCAACATCATTTGGAAAATAATTCAGTTCCTTCATTGCTTTATTAACTTTTTCTCTTGTTTCATCACTTATATATCCTCTATTATTAAGAACCCTTGATACAGTAGTTGCTGAAACTCCTGCCTTTTTAGCTACATCTTGTATTTTAACTTTCATATGCTTTCCCTTCTTAATTGTTAACATTAAATAAATTATATCATATATAATTCTTTTTTATCATTTTTTCTTAGGTAAATACTGCATTGCTATACGATTCTCTGGTTTATTATCAAATAAATAAATTACTGATAACTTATTTATTTTTGAAAATCTTAATACTAAGTAACCTAATATAGCAACTAATATAAAGATGGCTATAGTTAACATCATTTCTGTTGCAATAGGTGTATGAATTTGAAAGTAAAATATACTTTCATTCCAATCTTTATATGTTATATTTGGTAAGCCACTAGCTAAATATATAAACATAAAACAACTCCCTATTATCATAGTAATAACTTCTACTTTTATTTTTTGCTTTTTAATTTCTTCATCTTTTTTCAAATTAATTAAATATATTAAATTAAGTATTGATAATAATACTGGAAATACTGAAAATCCCCCTATTAAAATTCCAAATATCAAAATGGGAATTATAATTTGAGGAATTTCATATAACTTCATATTGTTTCCTATTAAAATAATGTATAGTAAACAAATACTATATCCAATAACTAAGCTACTACTAAATGCAGTTACTAAAGGTTTACTTTTAAAAACATCCATATATCTTTTAATCATTCTTCTTCCCCCTAAATTTATTGCTACATATTCATTATACAGTATTTACCACTACATAAAATACAAAAATTTAAATCATATATTAATTCATATAACCTTTTATTATTGTCTTATACAAAAAAAGAAGCTACTCTATATTTTGAGCTAGCTTCTTATATTTTTATAAATTATTTAAAAATTTCAACTGATCTATCTAATATTTTTGTAAAATAAGCTATAACCATTCCATAATTAGTTATAGGTACATTTTTTTCTTTACATGCATTTATTTTATTTAATACACTTTTTCTATTTACCATACATGCACCGCAGTGAATTATTAAATCATAGTCTTCAACATTTTCCTTGAAATCATAACCAACCATATAATCAATATTTAAATCTCCACCTGCTATTTTTCTTAACATATTTGGTATCTTAACCCTACCTATATCCTCATGTGATACATTGTGTGAACAGCTTTCACAAATTAATATCCTATCATTTGGCTTTAAAGTGTCAAGCTTCTTTACGCCTTTTAAAAACTCATTAAACTCGCCTTTTTGTCTAGCAAATAATATGGAAAAACTAGTAAGCTTCAAATCTTTAGGTATTATACTATCAACTTCTTTAAAAGCTTGAGAATCAGTTATAACTAAATCTATATCCTTTAACTCTTCAATAGCTTCTTTAAGCTCAGTATCTCTTACAACATAAGTCTTTATACCATGATCTAAACAATCTCTTATAACTTGTACTTGTGGAAGAATTATTCTTCCCTTTGGTGCCTCACTATCAACTGGAACTACTAAAACTACTTTTGAACCATATTCTAATAAATCACCAACAATAGGTCTTTCCTCTTCACCATCTTCTAGATGCTTAATCATTTCACTTCTAAGATCATCAATTCCAACTTTATTCTTAGCAGATATAAGAACATATGATTTAAAGTTTTTAACTAAATTATCTATGTCTTCATTACTTACAGTATCTACTTTATTTATAACTACAACATGATCTAAATTATATCTAGTAGCTTCTCTTTTCCAAATTTTATAAGTGTTTAAATCAGCATTTCCTGCATCAACTACATATAAAGCAAAATCTAACCTTTTTAAGAATTCATAACTTTTCTTAACTCTTATAGATCCAAGCTCACTTTTATCCTCAAGTCCTGCTGTATCAATTAATAAAACCGGACCAAAAGGAATAAGCTCCATAGCTTTTTGAACAGGATCAGTAGTGGTTCCTTCTACACTAGATACAAGTGATATATCTTGCCCTAAAATAGTATTCATAAGAGATGATTTCCCACTATTTGTATTTCCATATATCCCTATATGTTTTCTATTTGAATTTGGAGTTATATTCATACTAACCTCCTATAAATAAAAGTCTCTTTCACCATTTTTCATTTTTTCTAAACTTGCTTTAGTAAGATTCTTTATATCTTCTCTTGGAATATTTTCAACTTCTGCATTTATTATTTCTTGAGCTTTATCATATAATTCTTTATCTCCATAATCTAAAGTGAATTCAAGGAGAGTCATAATTGCATTAGGCTCACAGACATAATGAATTATGCATCATAAGAGCTAATACTTCAAATCTAGGATCAGCAAGACCAAATAATACACCTGCTCCGACATCATCTATTCCAGCTTCCATTACTCTATCAAAAGCAGTTAAATGATATTCATAATCTCCTTTTAAAGATTTTGGATGCATCTTATTATAAGAATCTTGATAATATGTTTCTTGGAAATTAATCAAAATCACATCACATTGCCCCAAATTCTAAAACTATGCAAAGTCTGGATTATCTCCCCTTGAAACAACAAATTCAAAGCCTGCTTTCTTTAGCTTTTTCTCTATACTCTTTCTATACCCTGCATCTTCATCTAATATAAATGCTTTATTATTATATAAAGAGTACTTTTTTCTAACTCCCATTGGTGATAAGTTTGGCATTATAACATTTGCTCCAGCTCTTAATCCTTCATTTCTTCCATTACTATCAATACTTGCAAGTGCCGTAGTCGCTGGTAGTAATACCCTTGGTAATAATAGTCTTGTTATTGCAAGTAAAATTATAGTTTTTTCTGTAGTACCTGCTATGCAGTCTCTAAAAGGTGTATCTTTATGAGGAATAAATGGCCCTATACCACACATTGCAGGTTCTAATTCTTTTACAAATCTTAAATCATTTGCTAAATCTTCATTAGTTTGATTAGGTAATCCTACCATAAAACCTGCTCCTGCTTGGAATCCTATTTCCTTTAAATCTCTTAAACAACGTCTTCTCTCTTCAAATGATTCAGTATTGTGTATAGATTCATATAGACTCTTAGTTGCACTTTCATGTCTAAGTAAAAATCTATCTGCTCCAGCTTCATATAGTTTTTTATAAGACTCATAACTTCTTTCTCCAATAGATAAAGTTAATGCATTGTTTGGAAACTCTTTTTTAATAGCTTTTATAATTTCAATCATTTTTTCATCTGTGTAAAAAGCATCTTCTCCACCTTGTAAAACTATAGTCTTATATCCTAGCTCGTCTCCTCTTCTAGCACACTCCAATATATCATCTATATCTAATCTATATCTTTCGGCATTTTTATTACTTCTTCTAAGACCACAATATAAACAATCTTTTTTACAATAACTACTAATTTCTATTAGACCTCTAACAAATACTGTATTTTTAAAATATTTATATCTTGTTTCATAAGCTTTTTCTATAAGAAACTTTTTACTATCATCATCTATATTGTCTAATAGATACAATAACTCTTCTCTTGATGCATCATTAGTATCATATAGCTTTTGTATTATGGCTCTAATATCCACTTTTATCACCTCTATTTATATAATAAATTTCACTTACCTTAAATATATACACAATAATTCTATGTTATCTATCATATTTAAAAATTATAAAACCTTTTAATATTTATTATTTTTAATAGTTTAATATAAATAGGCTGCCCTAAAAATATATATTTAAGACAGCTTACTAAAAAATATTAACTTCTACAAACTATACAATTTCCTCTGAAAATATTTCTTCTTCATTATCAAGACCTAGCATATGTTTTTTTGAACTATATGCTGTATGTAAAAGTTCATGTGCTAAATGTGATAATGGTTCTTTATAAAATTCATCATACACTGCTATTATATCTGGATTTTGGTAACTACATTTAATTTTTAATTCTACATCTTTACCATATAATCCTTCTATACGACTAAGTCTTATTTTATCATTTATTACTCTTGTAGTTTTAGGTTGACCACCGCCACCTATACAACCACCTTTACAAGCCATTACTTCAATAAAGTCATATTTAACTTCATTATTTTTTATTTTTTCAATTAATGTTCTTGAATGAGCAGTTCCTTGTACTACAGCTAATTTTAAATAAATATTATCATATATTAAAGACTCAATCTTTGAAACTATACTAAAATCTATATTATACTTTTATATTAAACGTATTTATAATTTATATTTGCAATTATATAACTACAATTTTATCTTGTCCATAATAATAAAACCTTTAAGTTTTATATAAAATACTAAAAATGCTATGATAGCATATCATTGTATAAAATATTCATTTATTGTATTATATTGTTATAAATTATTCATACGGAGGAAAAATAATGTTTATTGATCCATTTTTTAATATTATGCAATTTTTATTTCCTATGTTTTTTTTACTTATATTTGGTATTGTTATATTCACTCTTATTAAAAACATTAAAGAATGGAGTTATAATAACAAACAACCAATAGTTCCTGTAACTGCAACAATTGTATCCAAAAGAACTTCAGTATCACATCGTCATGGTAATGAAAATCACATGTCAACAACCTCTACAACATATTATGTTACATTTGAATATACTAATGGACAAAGACAAGAATTTCATGTAGATGGTACTCAATACGGATTATTAGCTGAAGGTGATAAGGGAACTTTATCATTTCAAGGAACAAGATTTATAGATTTTAAAAGAGAGTTTTAATACTAAAAATAGCAGAAAATTAACTTCTGCTATTTTAGTTTTTAGTAATATATTTATTTTATAACTTATTTATCTTACTGAATTAATCCACCTTTCCACCCATTCACCTCTTAATTAAAATTTTAACCCTTACTTATTTTGATATAAATTTATTCAATACTATATTTAAACGTTTCCTTTTTAACTTTTTTTAATAATAAATTATTTTTTTATTAAATTATCATTTTTTCTTCAAATTTGTTGACGTTTTATCACACCATCACTATAATTACTATTATATTAGAATTTATGAATTATTTGTAAATTATACTATTTTTTTAAAGGGGGCTTTTATAATGAATGGATTAACTATAGTAGGACTTGCCATATTAGTTTTAGCTATTGCTTATGTTACTTATGGAAGATATCTTGCTAAAACTTGGGGTATTGATCCAAATGCAAAAACACCAGCTTATACAAAGGAGGATGGAGAGGATTTTATTCCTACACCAAAATCTGTGGTATTCTCTCATCAATTTTCATCAATTGCAGGGGCGGGGCCTGTAACAGGACCAATTATTGCAGCAATGTTTGGATGGTTACCTGTTTTATTATGGTTACTAATTGGGGGAATATTCTTTGGAGCAGTACATGACTTTGCTGCTTTATATGCATCTGTTAAAAATGAAGGTAAATCAATTGGTGGCTTAATTGAACAATATATCGGAAAAGCAGGTAGAAAATTTTTCTTTTTATTTGCTTGGATATTTACTTTATTAGTAATTGCAGCCTTTTCTGATATAGTTGCTAATACATTTAATGGAATAGCACAAGATGGTTCTTTACTTACACCCAATGCATCTGCTGCATCAATTTCAATGCTATTTATAATAGTTGCAATGATTTTTGGTGTTTTTATTAAATATAAAAATCCAAGTCAAAGCTTACAATTTATAATTGGAGTTGTTCTTTTAGTTGCTATGCTAGCTGTAGGAATAGCCTTTCCTCTATACTTTAATAAAACAACTTGGCTAATAGTAACTTTTGCTTATCTTTTCTTAGCATCAATTACTCCAATGTGGTTATTAATGCAACCAAGAGATTACTTAAGTACATTCTTATTACTTGCAATGATTATCGGTGCTGTTTTAGGTGTTGTAGTAGCTAAACCTGAAATGAACTTACCTGCCTTTGTAGGTTTTGAAGTAAATGGAAGCTTCTTATTTCCAACATTATTTATAACAATTGCTTGTGGTGCCGTTTCTGGATTCCATAGTTTAGTTTCATCTGAAACTTCATCTAAACAAGTAAAAAATGAAAAAGATATGCTAAGTATAGGATATGGTGCTATGCTTATTGAAACTCTACTAGGTGTAATTGCTCTTGTTGTAGTAGGTGCTGCTGCTGTTGGAGGAAAAATGCCTGAAGGAACTCCTTTTGCTATATTTTCAAGTAATGTTGCTGGTTTCTTAGGGCTTTTAGGAATTCCTGAGCATATCGCTAGTTGCATAATGACAATGTGTGTATCAGCATTAGCTCTAACATCTTTAGACTCTGTTGCACGTATTGGCCGTATGTCTCTTCAAGAATTATTTAAAGATGATTGTAAAGAAGCTACTGGAATTTCTAAATTAATGACAAATAAATATTTTGCAACAATTCTTACTTTAGTGATAGGTCTTATTCTTTCACTTGGTGGATATAATAATGTTTGGCCATTATTTGGAGCCGCTAATCAATTATTATCTGCATTAGTATTAATTACTCTTGCTGTATTCTTAAAAAGTACTAAAAGAAAAGGCTTTATGTTATGGGCTCCTATGGTTGTAATGTTATCTGTAACATTTACAGCATTAGTACAAGCTATTTTAGGTATTATGAAAAAAATAACTGCTGGTCAATTTGTATTTCTTACTGATGGACTACAATTAATATTTGCAGTATTACTAATCTGCCTAGGATTTATGGTTGCAATTTCTTGTTTTAAAAAATTATTCAAAAAAGATTCCACAAATAATGTAGTTATGACTAATTAAATATTTAATTTAAGCCGAAGCTTACATAACAATGTATACTTCGGCATTTTTATTATTTTGATTTAAAATTAAGACTACTAATCTCTCTTCCTTATCAATAGCAATAATTCCTTCTGAACCAATTTCCTCAATATATTTAATAAAATTTATTATTATCCTTATCATATTTTACAAATTTCTGTAGCTCCACCCTCTTCATTAGATGAATCCACACCAAATCTTGCTATTATTTCTATAAAAAAATAATTTTCTCAACTAACAAAAAATGTGGTTGCAATATAAATAATATATCGCCTACCACATTTTACTTATGAAATATTTAATTAAACTTTATTTCTTTAAACCTTTAGAAACTGCATATTCTAACATTAACACAACTAATGCTAAAATTGATAATATTGGATTGGGGAATTTTCCCAATCGTTGGAATGTAAAAAAATCTAATAAAAAGAAAATCCATATTACTGCTGTACTAATATGCAATGTTATTCTTGACCATTTTTTACTCATAAAAGTCATAAATGGTCCATTCACTTCTAAACTCTTCCCATCTTTAATAACTTTTTTATTATTAGTTTTTTTCTTTGTATTTTTCTTACGTTTCTTACTATTTGCCATGTTGTTACCTCTCTTATAATGGTTAATTATATAATTCTATCTTATTTAAAACCTTTTCTTTATTAATAATTAAAGTTACTAATTTGCTTGCAGTAATTTTGATTAAAATATCTTGATACTTTAAATTTAATTTCAACATAAAATTCCCCCTAAAATTATAATTTATATTTAGTGGTTTTATAAAATAATTTCATAAATTTTATAAAATATACAAGCTATTGATAAAAAATAATTATTCCAGAAAATATCTTCACTCCTATTTTACCATTATCTTTTGCTAATATGCTTAAAGAAACAGAATCAAATATTAATATTATAATCCATATTATAGAGTCAATACTTTTAAATATTAATGTACTCATTACAAGTATACAGTTAATTATAGGATAAATATTATTAAATTTTTCTTTCATATTAATTCTCCTATCTACATTTTATACATAATAATTATCTAATTTTTCTCTAAACTATTTTAATATATATATTTTTTTTAGTTTCTGTAAATAAATTTATTAATCCAATTATCATATTTATAAATTGCTATTTTATCGATTACTTTAATAATAAACTAACTAACAAAATTTTAAAATTGTAAACTTATTTTTTAATTTATTTACATACTAATTTTATAAAAGTATTCAATTCATTTTCCCCAATTAGTCTATCTAAATCTTCTTTTGATATCAATCCTAATCTATCCATAGTTAAACAACTTCCACCATCGGTTCCATGAAATAAATATATTTCATCTCCTATATTTATTTCTCTAGTTCCATTAAAATAATAATTTGTTAATTTAGATATATCTTCTTCTATCTCTAAATCACTATATCCCCCACCACACATTACTCTTATTTTATTTTCTTGTACATTTATTGATATATTAATATCTTCTATCTTATCCTCTGTTGGTCCATATGCCATACCTAATATATTTTCTTCTCTTATTTTTTCTTTATTTTTATAAACTTCATATACTATATTTAGTTCATAGCTTTTATCTTTAGGTAAGTTTTTCAAATCGTATTTAAACGCTCTATTTCCAGTTAATGATAATATTTCACTTTGTTCATCTGTAAATTCTTTAAATTTAATTGTGAAATCTTTACTTTGGGCACATCCACTAATAATTAAGACACTCAAAATCGTAATTAAAATTAATACTTTTTTCATTTTTATCCTCCAAGTAATTTATATTTTCTATATTGTTTATTTCTTAGCTTAAAATTTCTGTTTCATATTTAAAATCGCATTATAATACGTATATTCGTCAAACATAAATTAATATAATTGTAAGTTAATTATATCATATTATGTAAATATAATACTATTTAATTTTTCATTTTATATTTTATTGATTTATAACAATAACTATGATCACATTATTAATTACCACAAAAAACAAGATAAAAATGGAACAGAAAATTTATCTCTGTTCCATTTTTATATTAAGCATATTATATTTAAATTATCTATATTAATCCAATTTTGCATTGTTTGAATATCTAAAATACGGAATGTATTCTTCACCTATTTTAGCAAGTAATATAAGGTCTCCATATTCCTCTTTAATATTACCTTTAAGTTCATATATCTCTGTACCTACTTCTAATTTTGTAGAATTCCACTCTTTAAAATCTTCTTCTACATTACTTTTATTAATCGTTCCTATTAGTTTCCTTTCATTAAAATCTAAATCATTTATCCATTTAATCTCTTCTGCATATATATAAATATCTTTATTTACAATGAAAAAATCAGCATTTATATCTCTATCTAAAATATCACTTGGAGAAATTTTTTTTGAATCTAATGAAATTTTAATAAAAACATTAAATAATAAAAAACAAATAGCTATCAAAGAAATTACTACTATATTATAAATCTTATACTTTTTTATACTACTATCAATATTATATACTCCCTCACCTTTTATAAATCATAATACTTATTAAATTATCATATCTATTAATTTAATAAATAATATTATTCTGATAAAATACAATATAATTATAAGTTAATTATATAATATTTTGTAAATATAGTACTTCTTAAATTTCAAGGTACTTACAAAATTTTTAATTTCAAATAAAAAATACTATATATTCATTTAAATTTATATTTTAGTGATTTAATATTTATTATAATTAGATTAGATTTTATTTTATATTAATCTCCTTTGTAAATATTAACTCATCTTCAGAAGAGTTTTTGTAAATATTTAACAATAATTTATCACCTTTCAACTTATTTTTATTAAATATAATTTCAGATGAAGTTTCACTCCATGTTCGTTCTTTTGAATCAAGACTATTTCCATATTCATCAGTAATACTTACATTATATAAAATAGATTCTGTATCTTCCTCATGCATAGATGTTATAATTACCTCAAATGGAGTTATAACAACATCTTTAATACCAATTCCCTCGTTATTAGTAGAGTTTATCTCAATCTTTTTAGACAAACCCTCTTCTATATTTACATTAACTTTAAATCCCCAATCTCCTACTCTCATCAACTCTGCTCTATCATCACCAACATCAGGTATACATCTAAATAAGTTAATTAATACTTCAAACTCAAAATTATCTGGTATTTGAGCTTTTAATGAACTTAAATCATACTTTTCTATTCCTTCAAATGTATTATCATCTATAAAGCCCCCTTCAATACCTGCTACTCCTGAAGAGTCTAACTCTTCATAAGTAAAACTCACCTTTTCATTATGTTCATATAAGAGTTGGGTTTCACTAATTCCCATACCCTCACTTTTAAAAGGCTTATCACTTTTTACAAGATATGATACATATAAATATCTACCATCAAATATAATATCTGTTAATGTTACTTCAACTCCATTGTTCTTTATTGATTTATTTGCTTCAGTTATATAATTAACATCTTTACCCTCATTAATCAATCTATCTTGTAGCTGTTCAAATACTTTTTGTAATGGTGGGATTGCGCTTGCTATAGCAGGTTTAGTTATACCTAATATAATAAAGCAAGCTAGTCCAGAAGCTATTATTCCTAAAGTATTTTTAACTCTTTTTCTATTTTTTAATTTATATGCATTATTGAATGAATCTTCTATAAATGAGTCTATATTCTTAGGTATTTCTATATTATTGTAATCTTTTTTATTCATCTAAATAATTCTCCTTTAATATATTTTTTAATTCTACTCTCGCTCTAGTAAGATACGTTTTAACTGTATTTTGAGGAATACTCATGATTTCAGCAATTTCTTTAATCTTCATATCATTGAAATACTTCATTATTATTACTGTTTTATAATTATCTTTAAGTAAATCAACTGCATTATATAAATCTATTCTTTCATCTAAAGAAACAGTTTCAATATGCTCTATAACATTATGTCCTTCATCTAATTGTTCAATTTTAGAGTTTTTCCTATTCATATCAATAGCTACATTAATCAATATTCTAGTTATCCATGTTTTAAAGTAACTTGGATTCTTTAGCTTATGGATATTAAAAACCCCTTTTACTATTGTTTCTTGTAATATTTCTAAAGCTTTTTCCTCATCTTTTACATACATATATGCAATTTTATATAAATCAATTTTATATTTTTTAAAAATACAAATAAAAGAGTTCTTATCTCCATTTATAGCTTGTTTTACAAGTTTATTTTCATTAAAATCAATTGTTATATTATCACTTATCGTCAGAATATTACTCATATTTTCCTCCTTAATATCGATGCTTCACTTATTAGACTTTTCAAAACTAATTAATGTTTCAAAATTTTTGAATTGCAAGCAAAAATACCGTATATTTATTTAAATAACACGGTATTTTTAGTGATTTAATATTTAATTTTCTATTCATAATACTTTAAAATTGTAAATTAAAAATTTTTTTAATTTATTTTTTAATCTCTAATAAGTAAAAATGTAGCATATATACCTACAACATTAAAAATTATTTCTATTATTTTAATACCTAACGGTATAAGAACGAAAGTAAAATTTATCCTGATATTCTCAAAGCAACTACAATTGTAAATAAAAGAAGTACTAATATAATAGTAAAAACTATAAATACATTCACTATATTTCTTATCAAAGTGCTTTTAATATTAAATTTACACATTCTTTGAATAATAATTAAAATTAATATTATTATATTAAATTTACTTATATCCACTATTAAACCAATATAGTTAAGTTGTGGTTTTATAGTTTTAACTAGTTCTCCGTATTTGTTAAATATGTAAGTATTAGTACTCAAATCTCCACCACATTTTAAAGTATCATTAAAAATATCGACTGTGGGAGATTCATAATATGCACCCCTTGTCCAAATAATTTTTCCTGATTCGATATTAAATATATATTGTTGTTCATTTGTACTTATAAAGCAATATATTCCATCATTAAAAGGAAATACATTTATACTATTATCATTTATTTCTCTCATAAAATCTTTTAAATTTTTTAAATAAATACTACTTATTGGAACTGAGTGCTCTATAAATTTAATTTCACTCCCTATATTTATGGCTATATAACTAGTGTCATTAGTAATTACATACTCAGAATAATTGGTATTAATTTCATCAATAAATATCTTTTTTGAAACATCTTCAAACTTTTTATCCCCATCATCTTCATTAAGTAAAAATATATCTCCATAATCTATACCACGGTATTCCCCACCTTTAATTTCAACTGGAAATCTCATAACATTATTTAAGTATTCTTCATATCTTTTATCAGCTTCATAAGTTAGTCTATTTTGATTTATATAGTTATATAGATTACCACCTATAATTATTAGAAAAGATGAAACTATAATCATTATCATTAAAATATATATTTTTCTACTCATCTTATACTCCCATATGTATATTATTAATTAATACCCTAACCCAATATATAATATTAAATTTCTGCTATCTCTCCTAACAATACTTATTATTGTTCATATTATTTAGTCTGTTTTTTTAAGAAATATATTCCTATTCTTATACAAACTAAAAGTATACCTAATATAAACAATATAACCCCCATTGCTGAGTATCCAAAACCTTGTTCAATAAGAACACCATTAACTTCTAATACATCTTGCATAGTACTTCTTTTGATAAAGAACAAAATTGATAAAATAAACGGTATACATAGAATTAAATTTATAATATATTTTTTCATAATAACGCCTCCATAATCTATGATATAATTGTTACTTATATAATAAAGCCTTCTTTATTATTTCGCAATACTTTTTTATTGTTTTTCAATAAAAATATATCGATTTATCACTTATTCATTACTTTATTTTATATTTATTGTAATTTTTAATTATAGAAAATATGGTATTCTCCCAAACGAAGAATACCATATATACCACTATAATATTTTATTTTGAATTTTTTACTATACTCTTATATCCTGTATATGTTACATAGAAATATCCACCATATACTATTACAAGTATAGCTAAAGTAAGTAATGATGTTGGAACTATATTAGTATTTCCATACATACTTAAAAACTTATTTACTACATTTATTCCAACTATTGAACTTACTATTGCAAGACCTAATGGCATTACAAAGTAAATTACTGTTTGGGCAAATATAGTTTTATTTATCATTTTTTCTGTTGCGCCAATTTTCTTTAATGCTTTATATCTATCACTACTATCACTAGCTTCTGATAACTGTTGAAGTGCAAGAACTGCGGCACTTGCTATTAAGAATACAATTCCTAAATATAATCCAATATAAAGTATAGTCACACCCATAGTTTTATTTTGATCATATACATCTTGTTTTGTATATGTTATTAATGGCAAATCATAAAGTTCTTTATTATCTTTTGTATTATAAAATGAATTTTTTATATCTTCTTCTGCTGATTCATCACCTGGATTTTTATAATTAACATTCATATATGCATTACTTAAGTATATATCACCATCAAAATTATCATTTACAATAAGTGTTAATACATTATCTGCTACTGAAGAATTATAAAGGGCATCATCTAAATATTCTGTGTTTGCTACTTTATACTCTTTTCCATTTAAATTAACTATTCCCTTAAGTTTTATCATATTTTCTATAGATGATTTTGCAGTATTAAAATTTGAAAGAAGCATAACTTCATCATCATTCATGGTAAATGTGCTTTTTCCTTCTAATTCCCTTAATTTGTTGAAATCAGATAATTTAATTAAATCAATAGATTCCCATCTTTGTTTTCCGTTATCTAAATCCTTTTTAAACTCTCCTACTGCATAATCCTTTAATATAGAGTTTGGATCTGGTCCATCCATTCTATATGTATTGAAAAAGATAGCTTTATTATCCTTAAAATCATACTTAGCTATATTTAGAAGTTGCTCAATACTAGTATACTTATCCCCTTCTTCTGTATACAGCTTAACAGATGCATCAAAAGGTGCTACAATTCCAGCTTCTAATGCATTTTTAAAGCTAAGTCCTGTTGATAAAAGTACTATAGTTATAAATAACATAAGAGAAATAACTGCCATTGAAATAAAATTAGTATTTACTTTACTGCTAATTTGTCTAGTTATAAATATATTTAACTTTTTAAAATATATATTTTTACTTTTTTGAACTATAGCTATTAAAAATCCTGATATACCAAAGAAAAATCCTACTGTTCCTAAAATCCCCAAAACTATAGAAGCTTTGAATTCAATCTTTTGCATATTTAATCCAACTTTACTAACAAGGTAATATGCCACTATTAATATAAGTGCTGAAATAATAAATATTATTGAAGATACTATTGGATTTTTAATCTTTATTTCTTCATTTTTACGCCCTGCATTTAACATATCTATTAATTTGTATCTTGATACTATAGTTGTATTAAATATCATTAATATACCAAATATAATTGCAAAGTAAAGAATTGTCTTACTAATTGCCCCAAATGATATTATAAACTTAAACTCAGTCATATCTACTTCAAAAAGTTTAGCTGTAAATAATGATAACCCTTGTGAAAGTAATACTCCAAGTAATAGTCCTGCTGCTAAAGATAAAATTCCAACTATTAAAGTTTCACCTAATAATATTTTTGATATCTTACTCTTTTTCATTCCAAGAGTCATATAAATTCCAAGTTCTTTTTTTCTTTTCTTTATTAAGAAATTATTTGCATATAGAATTAAACCACCTAAAATAAATGATACAAATACTGAAACATATGATATTAATGTTGTTACAACTGTCATATATTCTGCTTGACTTTTATTCATATCTAATACTGCTTTTTGAGCATCTATAGCATTAAAGCTATAAAATATACAAACTGCAAAAGCTATTGTTAAAAAATATATTGTATAATCTTTAAAACTCTTTTTTACATTATTTATTGCTATTTTAGAATACATTTTCTACATCCCCTCCAAGCAATGTTACTACTTCAATTATTCTATTGAAAAACTCTCTTCTTGAATCATTTCCTCTTACTAATTCATTAAAAACTTTACCATCCTTAATAAATAGAATTCTATGAGCATAACTTGCAGTAAAAGCATCATGGGTAACCATTAAAATTGTTGCTTCTAAATCTTTATTTAAATTTTCAAAAGAATCTAAAAGTAATCTTGAAGATTTAGAATCTAATGCCCCTGTAGGCTCATCAGCTAAAATAAGTGATGGACTTGTTACAATTGCTCTTGCAGATGCTACCCTTTGCTTTTGTCCTCCAGACATTTGATAAGGATATTTATTTAAAACTTCTAATATTCCTAAACTTTTTGCAACATTTTTTATTTTAGTGTCTATTTCTCTAGGTTTAACCCCTTGTATTGTTAATGCTAATGCTATATTCTCATATGCTGTTAATGTATCTAAAAGGTTAAAATCTTGGAATATAAATCCTAATTCATCTTTTCTAAAGTTTTCTAATTGCTTTGATCTCATTTTTGTAATATCTTTATCGTTTATTATAATATTTCCTGTAGTTACAGTATCTATTGTAGAAATACAATTAAGCAATGTTGTTTTACCACTTCCTGATGGTCCCATTATCCCAACAAATTCACCTTTGTCTACTCTAAAGCTAATATTATCTATAGCTTTTGTTATATTATCTTTATTTCCATAATACTTTTCTATTTTTTCAACTTTTAATATATTTTTCATTTAATCTTCCCTCCAATTATTTTATCTATATAAGTATTTGTAATAATCGCTGTCTTCATTATTTATTTTATACTAATGTTATCAAAGTACATATTGAATTATATTTCAGTAATCTTACAAAATCGTAATCTAATTAATAATAAAATAAAAAAATATCTAATAACATCTTTATCATGTTATTAGATATTTTTTATATAATTTATTCAAATTCACTTCTAATTTTTTTTAGTTCATTTAATAGCTCATAAAAATTATTAATATAATCAATATATTCTTCATATGTCAAAACTTCATAATCATCACTAGCATATCTTCTACTAAAATAAAAGTCTTTTAAGTCTCTACACAAACTTTTATACTTTTTTAATTCTGGATAACCTTGTAAATATAATACTTCTAACAGTTTAACAAGATTATGTTCTCTTGATATTACTCCATATTTTTTTTGAATAATAGCTTTTAAATTTTTTTCAATACATTGCTGACAATGGACTAATACCCCATCTTCTAACCCTTCATTATCTTTTGTTGAATCTATAAATTTTTCATCAATATCTGCAAAATAAAACATATCTCTTTTAACCATAATTCCACCACCTTATATCTATTAAATCTTTTACTATATCTTGCTCAAAGCTTATTTCTCTACTTAGTTCAATATATCTATCTTTATTATATAATTTAATATCTACATTTCTACTTAAATTCAGATTATCTATATCATCTTCTAGTTCATGTCTTAATTTTCTCAATTCACTAATAGTTTTATTCTGATCAACTAATATTAATATATCAATATCACTACTAATCCTATATTTACCCTTTGCTATAGAACCAAATAGTAATATATCTGCATTTTTTAATCTATAAATACATGTATCTCTAACCTTAATAATCTCATTTCTTATTTGCTTATCAAGGCAATATTTAACATCATTTTTTATATTACAACTATCAAACATGATTTAATCCCATCCTAAGAATATCATTTTATAATATTATATACTAAAATTTAACTTTATTATAGATATTAATTCTCATCTCTTACTAAATTAAAAATCAGTAAATTTACCTTGTGGAAATACTATATTTACCTTAGTTCCTAAACCTTCCTTTGAAGTTAAACTTATTCCAATACCAAGCTTATCACAAAGCTTCTTACATAAATATAGACCTATCCCTGTTGATTTTCCAAACTTACGTCCATTTTCTCCAGTAAAGCCTTTTTCAAATACTCTATCTATATCTTTTTCACTTATTCCAACACCATTGTCTTCTATAGTTAAAATAATATTATTTTCATTTATCTTTGAAAATATTGAAACCTCACCTTTATTAGCTATAGAAAATTTCACTGCATTTATTATAATTTGATTTATAATAAATTCTACCCATTTTGCATCACTAAAAATAGTTCCCTCTATATCACTAACATTTAATTTAATATTTTTATTTATAAAATCTCTACTATTACTTTTGACAGCTTTCATTACAACATTTCTTAATGAAAACTCCTTAATTATATAATCTTTACTTACATCACTACTTCTAGCGTAATATAAAACTTGTTCAATGAAGCCTTCTACCCTCTTCATTTCATAATTAATTCTTGAGCCTAAATTACTATCATCATTTTCTAAAATAAGCTTAGCTGATGCAATTGGAGTTTTTATTTCATGTACCCATGTTTCTATATATTCTCTATACTCAATTTGCTCATCTTTATAGTATTTAACATTTTCATGCATAGATTTATTACATTCTTTTAAAACTTCATTAATAATTCTTTCTTCTTGAAATATAGGTTCATTAATAATTTCTGGCAATAAATATTTTCTATCTAAACCGTCCATAGTATCAGTTAAGTTCTTTAAATATCTATTATACTTAATAAACTCAAAAAACATATATATTACTACGGGTCCAAACCATATAAAAAACAATATAAGTATTGTATTTATTGTCACTTCTGCTATTTTCATTAATATTCCTATTAATGAAAACATAATTAAATTAACTATAAAGAAAATCATCCTTTCCTTTATAAAAGTAATTATACTCATGATATTATATACCCTAGTCCTCTCCTAGTTTCAATTATATTTTTAAGTCCTATTTCTTCAAGTTTCTTTCTAATTCTTGTGACATTTACTGATAAAGTATTATCATCTATAAACATTTCACAATCCCAAAGATAATTCATTAAGTTTTCTCTAGAAACTATTTTCCCTTTATTTTTTATTAAATAAGATAGAATTTTTAATTCATTTTTTGTTATTTCAATAGTTTTATCATTATAATTTACTGTTCCATTTGATAAATTAACCTTCATATCCTTATACTCTAATACATCCTGCGGTACTAAATTTCTATTTACTCTTTTTAAAATCACTTCAATTCTTGCAAGTAAAATTTGAGTATTATAAGGCTTAGTTATAAAATCATCAGCTCCTAAATTCATACTCATAAGTTCATCTATATCGCTATCTCTACTTGTAACAACTATTATTGGAATTTCTGAAAATTTTCTTACTTCTCTACATATATAATATCCATCAAATATAGGTAAATTTATATCTAATAATATTAAATCTGAATTACTTTTCTTTATATCTTCTATAATATTTTCAAAATTCTCTGGAGCTTCTATTTCATATCCATATCTAGATAAAAAAATGCTTAGCTCCTCTCTAATAGTCTTTTCATCTTCAACTATAAAAATTTTACTCATCTTATACTCCTTACATAATTATCTATTTTAAATTTACTTAAAATAAAAAGCTTTATTAATATTTTTATCTATTAATCAAAGCTTCATTATACATTATAATACTTTTTATTTATCTTTATATACATATTCATCATAATTTTTTAACTTTTATTTTTGATATAAGTGAAACTTCTCTTCATCATACCCTGCAAACATAACTAGTCCAACAACTTTTATTACTTCAATTAATTTTTTCATTAATAATCAGCTCCTATTTTGTCTTTCGTTATGCTTTTATTATAATAATTATAAAATTAAAGTCATATTTAACTTCATTACATTTACCTTACAGTATTGTAACTATTCATAAAACTCTTGTTAAAAAATAATAAACCACAAATTTCCTAAATTTTTTTAAATTCTAAATATTAAATATTCATCAATCTTTGATATAATATTACGAAGAATATAGAAAGGAGTATACTAATGAATATAATTGTTTGTTTAGATGATAAAAATGGCCTTATGTTTAATAAAAGAAGACAAAGCCAAGATAAAGTTCTTAGAGCTAATATAAAAGAACTTATAAAAAATCAAAATCTTTTTATGAATGAATATTCTTATAAATTATATAAAGATATTGATGATGGCAATATAAAAGTCTCTGAAAACTTTTTAGATGAATGCCATGACACTGATTTTTGTTTAATCGAAAACAAAGAAGTGAAAAATTATATAAATAATATAAATACTATAGTTGTTTATAAATGGAATCGTCTTTACCCATCAGACTTTTATTTTGATATTGATTTAAACAATAACTTATGGGAGCTACTTGAAGTAAAAGAATTTCAAGGATCATCTCATGAAAAAATAACAAAAGAAACTTATAGGAGAATATACTAATGAAAAATATATTTAAATTAAAAAAATCACTAATTATGACTTTAGGGGTTTTAGTATGCTTATTTGGATTTATTAGTTGCTCTTCAACTAATACTTCTTCTGCAAATAATAGTGGACAAACTGCTGAAAACTCTAATTCTAATAATATACTTTTAACTAATCCAGATGAAAATAATAATATAAATATTTCTGACATTCCAAAATACTCTGGAAAAGACTATATAATATTAAATAATAATGTACCTAATTTTTCTGAATCTGATTTAACAACTACTTCTTTTGAAGAATATAGTCCATTAGATAGCTTAGGAAGATGTGGTGTTGCATATTCTAATATAGGAACAGATATAATGCCAACAGAAAAAAGAGAATCTATTAGTTCTGTTAAACCAAGTGGTTGGCAATCAGTAAAATATGATATTGTTGAAGGAAAATATCTTTATAATAGATCTCACTTAATTGGTTATCAATTAACTGCTGAAAATGCAAATGATAGAAACTTAATTACTGGTACAAGATACTTTAATGCAACATTAATGTTGCCATATGAAAATATGGTAGCTGACTATATAAAAGAAACCAATAATCACGTTTTATATAGAGTAACACCTGTATTTGAAGGAAATAATCTTGTTGCAACTGGTGTTCAAATGGAAGCAAAATCTGTAGAAGATAATGGTGAAGGAATTGAATTTAATGTATTTGTATATAATGTTCAACCTGGAATTACAATAGATTATGCAACTGGTAATAGTGCACTTAGTGGTGAAGAAATAGTTAAAACTGAATCATCTGATAATAATACAACTAATTCTACTACTAACTCAAATAGCACTAATACTAACACTACTACTAATTCTACTGCTTCAAATAATAACTCAACTAATAATTCAAATAATACTACTTCTTCTACTGAAAAAACTGTAATAAGAGGAAACTCAAAATCAAAAATCTACCACTGTCCTGGTCAAAAAGATTATGAAAACATGTCAGATTCTAAATATCTTGTTAACTTTAATAGTGAACAAGAAGCCATTGATGCAGGATATAGAAAGGCTTCTAGATAGTTTTTAATTATATCTATAAAGAATAAATACTTAACATTTAGAAGTAAAAGAAATATTAACTTTAGTTAAAATAACAAAGGTCTTAATAAATTTTTTGATTTATTAAGACCTTTACTTTATTTTAAATTACAAAAATAATTCAAAATTTAAATAGAACTAATATGAAAACTGACTATTATATAAATCATAATAGAATCCTTTCTTTTCTAAAAGCTCCTTATGATTTCCTTGTTCTATTATATTTCCTTTATTCATTACTAATATCTTATCAGCATTAACAATAGTTGAAAGTCTATGAGCAATGACAAAGCTAGTTCTTCCTTCCATAAGCTTTAAAAATACCCTTTGTATTCTAACTTCTGTTAAAGTATCAATAGAGCTTGTAGCTTCATCTAATATAAGAATTTTAGGTTGTGCTAGCATTACCCTAGCTATAGTTAATAATTGTCTTTGCCCAGCTGATAAATCTTCATCATTTATTATAGTATCATATCCATTCTTTAACCTTTTAATAAAAGAATGTGCATGAGCTGCTTTTGCAGCATTAATTATTTCTTCTTCTGTTGCATCTGGTTTTCCATAAGCAATATTTTCTTTTACTGTACTATTAAAAAGCCATGGATCTTGAAGTACCATACCAAAATTCTTTCTTAAACTATCTCTTGTTATACTCTTAATACTAGTACCATCTATATATATTGCCCCTTTGTCTATATCATAAAATCTCATTAATAAATTAACTAATGTAGTTTTTCCACATCCTGTTGGTCCCACAATAGCAACTGTTTCACCATCCTTAGCTTCAAAAGAAAAATCTTCTATCAAGGAAGTACTTTTATCATAAGAAAAATATACATTCTCAATTTTTACATTACCAATGCAGTTATTTAAATCTACGGCATCCTCTTTATCTGGAGCTTCTGGCTTTTCATCTATTATATTAAATATACGAGTTAATGAAGCAAATGCAGTTTGAATCTGAGATGTTATTCCTGATATTTCATTAAAAGGCTTTGCAAATTGAGCTGAATATATTAAAAAACTTGAAACTATTCCAACGGAAACCCCTTCTTTTATAGCTAAAACTCCACCAACAAGACCAACAGCTATATAAGATATATTATTTATAAATCTTGTACTTGGATTAATCATTGCTGAAGCAAACATAGCTTTTGTAGCAGTTTCACAAAGGTTATCTGAAATTTTTTCAAATTGTTCCATAGCAGTTTTTTCTCTATGAAATGCTTTTACAATTTTTTGATTACCAACTATTTCTGATACAAACGAGGATAATTCTCCAACTGATTGCTGTTGCTTTAAAAATGATTTTTGACTAAATTTACTTATCATTGAAGCAATGAAAAAACATATAGGTGTTACTACTAATATAGCTAAAGTAATTTTAACATTTAAATATAGCATACATATAAGTGCTGTAATTACAGTAACTGCTCCTGAAAATACATTAGTAATTGATACTGCTAAAGCATCACTAACATTATCTAAATCATTAGTAAAACGACTAATAATATCACCATGTGGATTATGATCATAATAAGCTAATGGCTGCTTATTCAAACTTTCAAAGGTATCTCTTCTCATATCTCTAACTATTAAGTATGAAACTTTATTGGCATATCTTGATATAAACCATTGAAATATAGCTGAAATTAAATAAATAAATCCAAGTGCTATTAGTATTATTACTAAACCTTCAAAATTAACATTACCTATTCCACCAATTTCATCTATTGCTAATCCACTTAAATATGTTGCAACAACTATCCCAATATTAGTAATAAAAGCACATAAAATTGCTAGTATAACTTGAACTTTATATTTATTTGAATATGTTAATACTCTTTTAAAATTACTCATAAGTACTCCCCCCTTTACTTAACTTGAGATTCATATATTTCCTTATAAGTAGGACAATTTTCTAATAACTCCTCATGAGTTCCAAGTCCCATACATTTTCCATCATCTAATACTAAAATTTTATCTGCTGAAATTATTGAACTAATTCTTTGAGAAATTATTATTGTAGTAGTATCTTTTAAATTTTCCTTTAAAGATTCTCTAAGCTTTCTGTCAGTTGCATAATCTAAAGCACTTAAACTATCATCTAAAATAATCAATGAAGGCTTTTTAACTAAAGCTCTTGCAATAGCTAAACGTTGCTTTTGCCCACCAGAAAAATTCTTTCCTCCCTCATAAATAACAGAATCTATGCCATCTTCCATTTTACTAACAAAGTCATAAGCTTGAGCAGCTTTCAATGCTTCTATTATTTCTTCATTAGTTGCATCTTCTTTTCCCCATTTAATATTTTCGCTTATAGTACCTGTAAATAATACTGATTTTTGAGGTACTATACCAATCTCCTCATGTAAAGAATTTTGTGATATCTTTCTTACATCTTTCCCCTTAAATAATACTTTACCCTTTGTTGTATCATAAAATCTTGGTATTAAATTTGCAACAGTTGATTTACCACTTCCTGTAGTTCCAACAATTCCAAAGACTTCACCTTTTTTAATTGAAAATGATAAATCCGATAAAACCTCTTCTGAGTTATATTTAAAAGTTACATTGTCAAAAACTACAATTTCTTTATTTAATAATTCTTCTGAAATCTCTTCTAAACATTCTTCATCTTTAATACTTGGTACATAATCTAATACTTCATTTATTCTTACTGAAGAAGCTGAAGCCTTAGTAAATGTAACTAATAAATTTGCAACTATTATTAAAGCTAATAAAACTTGTGTTATATAATTTATTAAAACAACAATATCTCCTTGAGTTAAAGTTCCGATATTTACATTAATTCCACCAACATAAAGTAAAACTATAATTCCTATATTCATTATAAGTGAAGTTATAGGATTCATTAATGCCGATAAATTAGTAACTTTAATATAAGCCTTAGATACCTCTTCTGTTGCATCTTTTATACGCTCACTTTCATTTTCATGTCTTGCAAAAGCCCTAATAACACGAACTCCAGTTAAATTTTCTTTAAGAACATGACCCAGACTATCCATTTTCCCCTGAGCATTTTTATATAATGGTATAGTTTTTTTCATAATTATGGCTATTACTAAAATAAATATTGGAATTAAAATTAAAAATATTAATGACATTTTTGGTGCTATATATATTGACATTACTATGGCACCAATACATAAAAAAGGTGCTCTACTTACAAGCCTAATTAACATAGCAACTGCCAAAACTACTTGATTTACATCATTAGTCATTCTATTTATTAATGTAGAATTACCGAATTTATCTATATCTGCATAAGAAAATAAAGATATTTTTCTTAATAATTCCTTTCTAATATCATTACCAACATTTTGACATGTATAAGAAGCATAATATTGACATAAAGAAGCTGATGCTAATCCTATACTTATTACCAAAAACATTATTAAAGCCATTTTCCCTATGTATGTCATATCCTTATTTACTATTCCAACATCTATTATTTTCCCCATAAAAATAGGTAATAATAATTCTAGAATAGCCTCAAACAATTTAGCCCCAGAACCTATTACTGTTTCTTTAATATATGGTTTAAGAAACTCACTTAGCTTAAACATACTATATTCATCCTCCCATCTCATATTATTCTAATCTATAACTCATTATAATAAACCTATCTAATAAGTAAAGTTTTTAATTATTTTTCTTATATAAAAAAATAGTTTTTTTATCATATTTTAATTTAATTTTAACATTTCATCCTATTTAGTAATATTTTACTAAACTTTTAATAACTGAAAACAACTACATATTAACAATAGTATAATTTGAAAATATTTTAAATAAAATTTCATCATTTCTTAACACATTGTTTTTATATGGTATTAGATGTATAATCTAGCACAATATATATATAATATTACTTTTGCGAAAAGGAAGTTGAATATGGAGTCGATTGATAAAAAAAATAATATTTCTAAATTAACCTTGGCCGGAGTTTTAATAACATTAGGTGTAGTTTATGGAGATATAGGAACATCTCCACTTTATGTAATGAGATCTGTAATACATAATAACGGTGGTCTACAAAGTGTTTCTGAAGATTTTATTCTTGGAACTTTATCTCTAGTATTTTGGACACTTACTATTTTAACAACAATAAAATATGTATTAATAACATTAAAAGCAGATAATAAAGGGGAAGGCGGAATTTTTTCTCTTTTTACTTTAGTTCGTAAACAAGCTAAATGGCTTATTATTCCTGCTATGATTGGTGGTTCTGCTTTACTTGCCGATGGTATGCTTACACCTGCTGTAACAGTAACTTCGGCAGTTGAAGGTTTACAATTAATTCCTAGCTTTAATAACCTATTTGGTGATAATCAAAATAATATTGTTATAATTGTAATTTGCATTATAACTATTCTTTTCTTTATTCAACATTTTGGAACTGATTTTATAGGTAAATTATTTGGTCCAATTATGTTACTTTGGTTCTGTTCACTTGCATTCTTTGGTATTATAAACCTTTGTAATGATTGGACTTTATTACGTGCATTTTCACCACATTATGCAATAAAGGTTCTTTTTAGTGATGAAAATAAATTAGGATTTTTTATTTTAGGAGGTATATTCCTATCATCAACAGGTGCAGAAGCCCTTTACTCAGACCTTGGGCATGTTGGGAAGAGAAATATATATTTAACATGGCCCTTCGTTAAAATATGCTTGTTAATAAATTATTTTGGACAAGGTGCATGGATATTAGCAGCAAAAAATAATCCATCTTTTAGTGCTATAGAAGATTTAAATCCATTTTTCCAAATGATACCTAAACCACTTTTAATGTTTGGTATAATAATTTCAACATTAGCTGCAATTATTGCTTCGCAAGCATTGATTTCAGGTTCTTTTACACTTGTTTCTGAAGCAATTAAATTAAATTTATTTCCTAGACTTCATACATTATACCCATCTCATTCTAAGGGACAATTATATATACCCTCAATCAATAGAATATTATGGGTTGTTTGTATAGGAATAGTGCTTTACTTTAAAAGCTCTGAAAGTATGGAAGCAGCTTATGGACTTGCTATTACAGTTACAATGCTAATGACTTCAATTTTATTATTTAACTATTTATTAAAGAAAAAAATACCTTTTATTATTTCTTTAACTATTTTTGTTTTCTTTGCTACATTTGAATTTTCATTTTTTATTGCAAATGTAGTTAAATTTACACATGGAGGATTTGTTGCTGTATTAATTGCTTTTATTATTTTATCAGTTATGTATATTTGGATTAAAAGCTATTATATTAAGATGGGATTATTGGAGAATGTTAGAATTTCTGATTATAAAGAACAATTAAATAATTTACGTAAAGATGATGCTAGACCAAAGTTTGCAACAAACCTTGTTTATTTAACTAATAGCTATTCTAGTAAAAAGGTAGAAAAAAAGATAATGTATTCTATTCTAGATAAAAGACCTAAAAAAGCTGATGTTTATTGGTTTGTTCACATCTCTGTTACAGATGAACCTTATCAAGCAGATTATACAGTAGATACATTTGGAACATCCTATATTGTAAAAGTTCAACTTAATCTTGGATTTAGAGTAGAACAAAACCTAAATGTTTTCTTACGTCAACTTTCAACTGAGTTAGTTGAAAGTGGAGAAATCGAACTTCAATCTAGAACTTATACAACAATAAAAAATAGAATAGTTGGCGATTTTCGTTTTATCTTAATTCAAGAGCAACTTTCACAAGAATCAAAGTTAAATCTTTGGGAATCAATTATACTTAAGCTTAATTTATTTATTAAGAAATTTACAGTTTCACCATCAAAATGGTTTGGCCTTGATACTAGTGATGTTTATATTGAAAAAGTTCCCCTATTTTTAGGGTATAGTAATCCTACTATTTTAAAAAGAAAATACCCATTAAAAAAAGAAGTTCTAAAATTTAAATATAAATAAACTTACCCATAAAAGTCGATATCACTAACTAATAGATATCGACTTTTATAATAGATTATCAATGTTTCTTTTTTTATTAAAATTTTAACTATTGATTCGCATTTTAATATATATTTGACAACTAGCTACTCTAAATCTATTCCAACTAATATTGAATCAATCTTTTCTTCAGCATTTTTTATAGCTTTTTTTCTTTCTTCTTCACTTGTACCAGTTCCATCTACCTTAAGTTGTTGAACATGCTTAATTCCAATAAACTTCATTATTTGGGATACATAATTTTCTCCCTTATCCATTATAGGATCTAACAACCAAGGTATATTCCCACCTGAAGACTCTATATATACTAATGATCTATTCTTATTATTTAATAATCCTTTTGGCTTTTTTCCTTCTTCAAAAGAAATAGTCTTATCTGCTTGAACTATACAATCAATGTATTCCTTTAATGGTGCTGGGAATGATAAACTCCACATTGGAGCTGCTATTACATACATTTGTGCACTTATAAACTGATCACATAATTCTCTTATTCTTCTTATTTCCTTCTGATCCTTTTCAGGTAATTTTTTCGCATCTTCTTCACTAATTATGCAATTTCTGTCTTTAAAATATTGATATTCTAATCTTGGTATGTGTTCCTTATATAAATCTAGTTCTTCTACTTCAAAATCACTATACCTTTCTAAAAAACTATTAATAAAAGTTCTTGCTACAGTTTTAGAAGATGATAACTCTTCTGGTTTTGAATTAACGCTTATATATAATAATTTTTTCTTCATAACTATGCACCTCTTTTCTTTAATATTATTTCCTTTTTAGATAAATTTAATAATAAAAAATCCTACAGTAAAATTACTGCAGGATTTTTTATTATTAAATCAATTAGCTACCAACCTAACTTTTTTTCTTTTATTGTAAAATGACTATCATCATTTTTAAACTCTATATTAAATCTATTATTTTCATCTACATTTATTTTAGTTAAAGTTGCTTGTCCCATAACTTCAGAATTTACATCTTTATCATTAAAGTAATACATAATAGCCTTTAATGTTATTCCATGAGCTACTATTAAAATAGTTTTACCTCTATTTTCTTCAATAATTTTATTCATTGCCTTAGTTACTCTAAATCTAACTTCTGATAAATTTTCTCCATTTGGTGCTGCTAATTCAGTGTTTCCTTTCATAATAAGACTTATATCCCAATTAGGATTCTCTTTCATAACTTCATCTGTTATTTTACCTTCATAATCTCCAAAGCACATTTCCATAAGATCATCATCAGTTATTACTTCAATTCTTTTATCACCTTTAATTATATTAGCAGTAGTTAGTGCTCTCTCAATTGGACTTGAATATATAATATCTATATGTATATCTTTTATCCTATCTCTAAGCTCCGCTGCTCTTTCTATTCCTTCTTCTGTTAATGGTGAATTATCTCTACCTTGCAGCCTTTTTTCAATATTCCATAAAGTTTGACCGTGTCTTGTTAAATATATTATTGTATTCATTTATTTTATATCCCAAATCTTTCTCTTATTATTTTAATACTTTATTAAAATTCTACCCTATATCACTTACTATTTCAGCTTCAACGTAAGGTGCTTCATTTTTCCCATACTCTTTTCTAATTATTTCAGTATCAATATCTATACCACCAAACTCTATTTCAACTTCTTTATCTAGTATTGATACATCTATAACTTGCACCCTATTTAAATCAATAAACTTTTGTTCCTTATAATATTTATTTACTAATGTTGCCACTTCTAATTTAAAGTCATTTCCTTCAAATGTAACACCTTCTATATCTGTAAAAGCGTTAATTACATAATTAAATATTTTTTTAGATATTGGATTTACTATATTCATTTTTAAAAGTTTAAAACTCTTTATATTTAAATATATATTATTATGTTCAACTTTAGAAAAACTTAATTCTGTTTCTATACTTATATTCATTCCAAATACTTGAACATCTCCTATTAATCTTAAATAATCATTAATAAAAATATCACTTATATTAATCTTATCTTGTAACTTCAAAAAATTTTTTATATCTTTTTTTGTTATACAAACAACCATCTTTTTCAGCTTCATTTTTATCCCTCCCTAATAATTATATAAAATTTATAATATCTATTCTATTTTTATTATGCACCCATTCCTATTATCATTCCAACAATATAAGGTACAAGCCATACTACCCAAACAACAATGCTAAATTTATGGAATTTAACTTTTTGCTCTTCATCATTTTTATACAATACCCAAGTTGCCCATACAGCATGAAATAGCATTAAAACAATTGCTAGTAATCCTGTTACTCCATGAATCATTTGACTTGTAGATCCTATTGATTCTATACCTGATTTTGCTATTTGAGACATTGTTAATGTACCTGTTGTATCACATAGTAATCCTAACCAAAATATTATAACATGTTTTTTGTTTAAAGTTTTTGATTTTCTCTCTCCAAAAACTCCAATTGTATAAAATAATAACGCTAGTGTTATAGTAATTATTGCAAATATTAACATTCCATTCATTTTCCTCATCCTCCAATAATATTAAAATAAATTATCTAATTCATTTTTATTTTATCTCTTAAATATATTAAATTTTTCTTTAACTCCATAATTTCATCTTCAGTAAAGTTTTTAAATATATTGTCAAAGCTATCATTTATAGTTTTTCTAAATTCTTTAGCAAATTCTTCTCCCTTATCCGAGAAAGTAATATAAGTATTTCTTTTATCTTCATCATTTTTAATTTTTTTTATATAACCCATACTTTCCATTCTTGAAACTATTCCAGAAACTGTTCCCTTTGCTAAAGACATTTCCTCACACAACTTAGATACAGTAACTTGTCCTCTATGAGCAATTAATTTAATAATCATTATTTGTTGATGTGTTAATCCACTCTCCTTTAAGCTTTCACTAACTATCCCCATAGTATTAGAATATATTTCTTTTATAAGCATAGCTATTTCAAATGAATCATAATCTTTCATATAATTTACCTCCAATATTACACACTATATTTAACCTTAGCTTCTTCAAAATTTATTGAACTTATTAAAAATGTTAAACCAGCTAAAAATAACGCTGCCCCTAACCCCATATAAAAGTTTCCTAGTAATGTATGATTAAATACACCAAGATTTCTTATGACTATTCCAAATGTCATCATACATCCCATTACTATATATCCCTTTATATCAAAAAATGAAAATATACATTGCTTCTCTAATTTACTATTTATAATTCTCTTAGCATGCTTTATAAATATTTTTTTAAATATAAAATTAAAGAATATATAAAATATAGTAATTGAAAAAACTATACTTATAAATACATTGCCTTTATTTAGCACAACATCTCCTCTTCCTAATGTAAATACTCTTAATCCTGCAAATCCCCATACCAAACCTGCTACAAGCAACAATACTCTTTTACTAACAGCTAATAATCTACTTTTAGATTTTTTCACTATAATCTCTCCTTAGTTAAGTTTGCATACAAACTATTTAGTTCTTATGCAAACTATTATACAACTATTATTTATCATGTCAATAACAAATTTGACTATCTATCTCTTTTATTTTTTAATTTATTGAAACCATCCAATAAAAAATAGCCTTATCCAAACAAAAAGAATGGTTAAGGCTACACATATTATCTTCTAAAAATATTAAATATATTTACTTTTATAAAATTATCTCTTAATTATTTTACTTTCATAGGAACTTAAACAAATTCCATTAAACTCTTTTGTTAATGCTGTATGATTCATAATAAAATAATATTCTTCATTATTTACTTTTCTCTTAACAACTTCTATACCCTCTTCAGATTCAATAACTTCTATATTTGATTCTGATAATATTTTCTTAGCTATTATATTCATAATATTATTGTCTACACCAGTACCAATATAATAAACCTCTCCATCACCATACTTATTTAATGTTATAGCTGATAATTCATTAAAAAATTCATCATCATACATAAATAAGCTTTCTGATGTAGTAGTTTTTAACATATCTCTAAATACAGTTCCACTACCTTCGATGCCTATAAACTCATCTATTCCCTTAATTTTAACTTTTTGACCTTCTTGAAGAGATTCTACTTCTTCCACAAAACCACCAATTAACTCATTATAAAAACTTGGATTTAATTCTCCTAATGTTAAATTATTATAGTAATCTTTAACTGCAGTTCTAAAGCTAAATACTACTTTACCACCATTTTTAACAAATTCTTTAATTCTTTCTTGAACTTTAGGCTTAAATACAACCATTGTTGGTATTAATAAAACTTTATATTCATTAAAGTCCACATATGATGGAATAACATCTATATTAATGTTATTTTCATAAAAAGGTCTATACAATCTATATACTTCTTTTTTATAATCCATTAAGAAACTTTGTCTTTGAATTCTAAAGGATGCCATAGATTCATAATCATAAATAACTGCTACTTCTGATTTTATTTCACTATTTATAATATGTTCATTTTCTTTCATATCCTTAAAAAAATCTTGAACTTCGTAGAATTTTCTTCTTTTTCTATTATCTTGATCTATTATTCCATAACAATATTGCTCTGCACCTTTAGTAGCTCCTCTATATCTAAAATACATAAGAGAATTACACCCATGAGCCATTGCTTGATATGACCACATTTTAGCCTGATTTGGCCTTGGAAGATACCCTATAACATCATGCCCTTGAGCTCCCATTATAGCTTCTGTAATCCAGAAGTTTTGTCTTTTAGCACCTCTCATGAAATCTAAACCACACGCAATTTCATGTGGAGGAATTGGCTCCTTTTGACCACCCCATACTGGATAATTATTATATGCAACTACATCTATATGTTTTGCCACTTTTGAAAAATCAAAACTTTTATCAAAATATCCTCCAGAAAAGTCATGAATTATTACCGAATCTTCTCCTAATATTTCCTTTAATATTTCAACCTGAAACTTTGCATAATTTTCAACACTTAAACTTCTAAATCTTTCCCATTCCATTCTAAGGCTTGGATTATGTGTTGTTATTGTCTTTGCTGGAATTGGTATTTCTTCAAAATCGTTATAAGTTTGAGACCAAAATCTAGTTCCCCAAATTTCATTTAATTTATCTATATCATTATTATAAGCTTTTCTTAAATATTCTCTAAATACTTTCTTACATTCATTACAATAACATACATCACTACCCTCATGTCCAAACTCATTATCTATTTGCCATGCTACTATAGCTTCTTCATCCTTAAAATAATTTGCAAGTTCTCTAATTATTGTTTCACTATATTTATAATAAGTTTTACTATTAAAGCAGTATTGTCTTCTCCCTCCAAAAACCCTCTTAGTGTTGTCTTCAAACTCACCTAAAACATCTGGATGTTTTTTTGCAAGCCATGCTGGCATTGTAGCTGTTGGGGTACCAAATATAACTTTTAATCCTTTTTTCTTAGCTTCATTTATTACATGATCAAAATATGAAAAATCAAATTTACCTTCTTCACTCTCCATCATGTGCCATGCAAATTCACCTATTCTTATTACATTGCTTCCTAATTCTATAATATTATTTAAATCTTCTTCTAACATATCTTCATTCCAGTGCTCTGGATAATAATCAACACCTAAAAACATTTTACATTGCCCCTTTTTACTGTAAATTTTACTAAAATATTATATCAAACTTATTTTTATAATAATATATTTTTTAAATAAAAATGACAAATTGAGAGTTGAACCTTCAATTTGTCATTTATTAAATTGTTGCTAATAATTATTTATAACACTTAAACAACTTCTAATTCAGATTCTCTCTTGTTATTTAGTTCATTCATTATCTTCTCTTGGTATTCGCCATGTAACTTATATCCTCTAACATATATGAAGAATCCTAATAATGTTATTACTGAAGGTACTGCAACCATAAGTATTCTCATACCAAATATTGTTCCTGCTGTTTGTGTTACATTTGGAACATACCCTACTATTGTTAATCCAACACCTATTAACCATCCTGATACAGCTGATGCAGTTTTAACTAACAATGTTTGGAATGAAGCTATTATACTTTCATTTCTTGAACCAAATCTTACTTCACCATAATCTATAACATCTGCAAGCATAACTGTTGTAGCTCCTAAAGTAAATCCTGAACCTAACTTAAGTATTATTCCTGATAAAGCTATAAGCATTGCGTTTCCAGGTACAAAAATTCCTGCAAATAATAGTATTATTAAACCTACTGCTGGTAAGTAACAAGCTAATCTAAATACCCCTTTTTTGCTCATTCTTTTTGAAAGCATTGGGAAAAGCATAAGTGCTGCTATTTCAGCTAATCCAGCAAATGCTGTAAATACTTGATACATATTTTCATTTCCAACAACATACTTGAAATAGTAAATTGACATTCCCCCTGATAATTGAGCCACTAAGTTATATGCAAGTACTACTCCTATAAATACCATAAGTTGATCATTTTCTTTTATAACTTTAAACGCTCTCTTTAAACTTGTCTTCTCTGGTTTTTCATTTACCTCTGTTGATTTACAACTACTATCTTTAACGTTTACAACAGTTATAATAGAAGTTATTGCAAAAATTATTGCTATTATTATTGCAAAATATCCATATCCCTTAGTTTGATTCCCACTTCCTAGTGTATTAACTATTGAAAGTCCAAATGCCCCCATTATTAACCATGCACAACTTGCAAATATTCTTGGTATAACTGACATCTGAGCTCTTTCTTCATTAGTTTTAGATAAAGAAGGTAACATTGACCAATAAGGTATATCCATTACTGTATAAGTCATTCCCCATAATAGATACATTACTGAATAATAAGCATATAATGAAGTTCCACTTAATCCATCTGGTTTTTTAAATAAAAATACTAATACTATAGCATTAATTAATGTTCCAATTAAAATCCAAGGTCTAAACTTCCCCCATTTTGTATTTGTATTATCAACAATCATCCCCATCATAGGGTCATTAATGGCATCCCATAATCTAGCTACTAAGAATAAACTTCCTACAAAGGCAGGAGCTAGTCCAACTAAATCTGTAAAATAAATCATTAGGTAACTAGATACTATTGCATAACATAAATCCTTTCCTAATGCACCAATCCCAAAAGAATACTTTTCTTTAAATGATAATCCCATAATTCTCTCCCTCCAAATATTCCATATGTTTTCACTCTTTTTTGTAATTGTTTTCACATTTCATGTTTATATATTAACATATAAGAAAAGGTTTTACAACTATTTTTTACAGTAAAATTTAATATTATTTTACTAAGTTTTACCCATTAATTTCACCATACATTTCAAAACTATTAATTTATACCCTAATTTATCTATCTCATCATTACTGTAAAATATATAAAAATAGATTATTAACCCTTAAAGAACCTATAATTCTACGTTGGTATTTAATAATCTATTTTAAAATAATATTTATTTAAATTTTATTAACCTTTATAATATCACTAGAGTAATCCCCATATAACTTAATATCTAACCCTCTATTCATTAGGTAACTTCCACTTTTAATTATTTCTCTATTATCAATTTTTATTAAATATTTAGAATCACATTCTAACCCTCTAAGTTTAACTGTTATACCTCTATGACCAATCACACTTTGAGGTAAGAATACAAACAATAAACTTTCATTTTCTTTATTATATTGATAAACACTATAATTATTTTTTGATGTATTTTCTAATCTATAAAAATTACCTTCTTGGATAATATGCCTCATTTGCTTATATTCTTCTATTAATTCTTGTGATAACTTTACTTCACTCTCATTAAACTTTAATATATTACATCCAATCCCCAATGTCCCCATCATAGCACTATGATATCTAAACTTCATTGGTATAACTCTTCTAGATAAGAAATTAGGACAATCTGTTACCCAAGCTCTCATAGCCTTAATTGGATATATATACGAATAAGTATCTTGAATAAATAATCTATCATAGGCATCAGTATTATCACTTGTCCAAAAATCATCAAATATCCCTAAAATTCCATAATCAATTCTTCCTCCACCAGATGCACATGCTTCAAATAAAACATTGGGATGTTTAAGTTTTAATTCTCTTACAATATCATAAACTCCCTCTATATGCTTGTACCAAATATCTTTTTCTACTGCTGTTTGTGATATCGGTCTATTGGCATCCCACTTAATATAATCAATATCATAAGTTGATAACAAGTTATCTAGCATATTATAAATAAATTCTTTTACTTCTTTTCTAGTTACATTTAATACATATTGTCCCCTTGATGTATCACTTTCTCTAGTTTCAAAATGATATATCCACTCCGGATGCTCCTTATAAAGCTGAGATAAAGGATTTACCATTTCTGGTTCAACCCATATTCCAAACATCATATCCATTTCCTTAACTTTTTTAATTAATGGATCTAATCCATCAGGGAATTTATCTTTATTTACATACCAATCCCCTAAACCATTATCTATTCCGTGTCTTTCTCCAAACCATCCATCATCTACTACAAATAATTCGGCGCCTATTTCCTTAGCCTTTTCAGCAAGTTTTATTTGCTCATCACAACTTACCTTAAACTCAGTTGCTTCCCATGAATTATATAATACTGGCCTTAATCCCTTTCTTAATATATTATCTTTTGCAAAATTATGAAGATTATGAGTCATAGTTTCAAAACCCGAATCACTATATCCTACTATAATTGCAGGAGTAACAAACTGCTCTTTTGGTTTAAGCTCCATTAAAAAATCATGTGAATTTATTCCCATTTGAACTAACGTTTCACCATATTGAGTTTGCTCTATTATTCCACTAAAATTTCCACTTAACTTTAAAGCTCCAAAGAATACCTCACCTGTGGTTTCAGTAGCATCCTTATCTAATATAAAATAAGGATTATGATTATGAGTTGATATTCCTCTTCTATTTTCTATAACAATTTTTCCATAATTAACTTTTTGAATAAATCTTTGTTGTTCTGCTCCCCAATGACCATGAACATTTGAAAAATTTAGATCTTCATAAGGAATATGAAATTGTCCACTATGTATTTTTTCAATTTCAATAATATTATTAGAATTATTTTTAATACTTACATATCTTTCTATTAAATCATAATGTTCATAAACTTTATAATGAAGATTAATATTAAAATCATAGTAAGAATCTTTTAATTTTATTGTTAATTCATCACCATTAATATCGTATCCCATATATTTATAAACTAATTCCCTACTTCTATCTGAAAATGCAACTTTCAAACAATGCTCCTTATATCTTAAACTACCATATACAGGATACTCTTCCCTAGTGATTTCATACACTGGATCATTTGTTGATACTTCATTTAATATAGGCATATCAAAATCTTCAACATTTTCAATTTTACTTCCCCAATATAAATTTCTTAATAAGCCTTCACTATCTACTCCAAATACATATGAAGTATTTTTACTTTGAAGGCTAAATATATTTTCTGACTTATTGATTAAAATTCCCATAACTCTACTAACTCCTTTTACTATAATATTACTAGATAACGTTTTCTTAATAAAGATTATAATATATTCACAGTAAAATTTTCAATATTTTTAGTAAAATTTATTCAAAAAATTATTTTTATAAAAAAAGAAAGTATCTTACATAATAAAAAATACTCTCTTTTTCATAGTTTTCTATTATATTTTTCTTACACTACTTCTTAATACAAATTCGCTAGGTATTATAACTTTTTTTGCATAATTTCTTCCCTTTATCTTTTCAATAATAAGTTCTACTGCAACTTCCCCTAAATACTCTATATGTACCCTTATAGCTGTTAATGGTGGATTAGTATATTGTGATATTATTGTATCATTAAATCCTATTATACTTACCTCTTCCGGAACCTTTATATTTCTTTCATATAATCCCTTAATTAACCCGCTTGCAATGGCATCATTAGCTGCAAAAAAAGCTGTTGGCATTTCATTTTTGCTATCAATATAATTAATTATAGCTTCATGTCCACCTTCTGCTGTCATGTCACTATTAATTATAAACTTTTCATTTAGTAATTTATTATTATTCATATATTCATAAAAATATTTTAATCTATCATCAAAAGTAGGAATTTTATTATCACCCAATGTATATCTTTCCCCAATAAATCCAATATTTTTATGACCAAGCTTAATAAAATATTCTAATCCTTGTTTTACACCTAACTTATAGTTAACCTTTACGCTATCATATAACTCATCATTAGGAGCAGAATCTATAAACACTATATTTATAGTTTTATCTGCTAATTTCTCTACTTCTTCCGAAGTAAACTTTCCTATAGCAATAATTCCTTGTAATTCCTCTTCTTCAATACATTCATAATTATTATCTTTTTTAAATAGTCTAACAAGCTTTATATCATTTTCAAAAGCCTTTTTCTCCACTATATTCCTTAAAAGCAAATAATACGGATCTTGTAACTGTTTGACTACATCATACATTTCTACGATTCCTATAGTAACTATTTTTTTATCTATATTTTTACCTTTTCTTTGCTTTGCAGTCTTATAATTTAATTCTTCTGCTACCTTTAATATTTGTACTTTAGTTTCATCGGCAACTAAAATTCCGCTATCATTATTTAAAACTCTAGATACTGTTGCTAAGGATACCCCTACCTTATCTGCTATTTCCTTCAACGTAGCCATTCTTATATTTCACCTCAATATTACTTTTTCACTTTGTGCATTTTATTAACATTAAATATAAATTAATTTAACTTTATAGTATTATACTTATATATTTTTTATCTTAATTATAAACATACCTTTAATATAAAAAATACGTTAAACTTTTGATACTTTATCATCTATTTAACGCATCTTCTATCCATTCTATAAATCTATACCAGCATTAACTTCTTTAATATCACTAACTTTCTCTTTAGTTCTAAGTTTTATTTCTTTCTTCATCTTCTTTAATACACTTATATATCCAGGTATCAAAAATGCATCTGCACATATCCATGCAATAGGACTTGCTAAACACACTGCAGTGAACCCAAATATAGGAACTAAAACAAATCCACATACTGTTCTAGCTACCATCTCACACACTCCAGCACATATTGCAAATGTTGAATATCCCATTCCTTGAATAGTAAAACGTACTACATTTACAAAACATAATGGAATATAAAAAGCTGCTGTTATTATTAAATACTTCTTCACCATTGAAAGTAATTCTACTTCACTTCCATTGACAAAAAGTAATGCTATAGTTTTCCCAAAGAAAATAGATATTATAAAAGCAATTATTGAATATATAGAACCTATTTTTAGGCTACTTTTTATCCCTTCACTTACACGATCTAGCTTTTTTGCTCCAACATTTTGTCCTGCATATGTAGCCATTGTAGATCCTAATGCATCAAATGGACAACTTAAAAACATAGAAATCTTACTTCCTGCAGTTACTGTTGCAACAACTAGTGAACCTAATCCATTTACTGCTGTTTGAAGTATTACACTTCCTATTGCCGTTATAGAGTACTGCAAACCCATAGGTATTCCCATATAACATAATCTTCTAATACAATGACCATTAACCTTAAGTTCGTCATTTTCAAACTTAAGAATACTATATCTTTTTTTCATAAATATTAAACAACATATACCTGATACAGCTTGTGATATAACAGTTGCCCAAGCTGCTCCAGCTACTCCCATGTTAAAAATAATTATAAATACTAAATCTAAAACAATATTAATTATTGATGACATGATTAAAAATATAAGTGGCGTTTTACTATCTCCAAATGAACGTATTATTCCAGCTAATAAATTATATAAATAAGTAACTGGTATTCCCAAGAATATAACGAATATATAACTATATGCACCATCCATTATATCATCAGGTGTATTCATCCACTCTAGAATATTCCTACAAAGCAAACATACTATTATAGTCATAACAAGTGAAAATATAGCCGATAATATTGCACTATTAAAAACATATTTACGTAAGAGTTTATAATTACGTGCTCCAAATTTTTGTGCTACAGGTATTGCAAATCCATTGCAAACTCCCATACAGAAACCAATTATCATAAAACTTATTGACCCAGTTGATCCTACTTCTGCCAAGGCGGTAACCCCTAAGTACTTACCAACAATAATTGTATCTACCATACTATAGAACTGTTGAAATAGCATTCCAAATAATAGTGGGATTGAAAAACCTAAAATTAGCTTGAATACATTACCTTGTGTTAAGTCTTTTACTTCATTTTTCTCCATATCTTTTTCCTCTTTACACTCAAATTCATTTCCATAAAATTCTATATATATTTTTTTACCAAGCTCTATATTATTACAAATCTAAAATAAATTCCATGTGTTTTCTTATACTTTTTTTATTTTTTATAATAAAAACCATCTAGAAAAATATAATCCTTCTCTAGATGGTAACTTCTAATTTTATTATTATATTATTCTAAACCAAACTTGCATTTCTCCAATTCCCCTATTTCCCCAATAGTGATATGGAACTAATGTTATTTTTTCATTTTCTAAAATAACCTTATTCTCATGATATAAGCTATCATCATTATCTATTTCTCTATATCCATCAACTATTATTTTAAATAATTCTAAATCATTATGAATAAATGATTCTCTTTTAAAATTTCTTGAATCATTAAGTAATAAATTATATAGCATATCTCCATTATCTATTTCTTCTGCTGCATATACTAATGGTCCATATGTTATAGCAACTTTTCCTGCATCATATCTTACTCTTTTATTAGCTTTTATAAGTTTTAATTCAGAATTAAAGCTTAAATATATAGAAATATCATTTTTAGGTATATTACTTAAATATATATATCCATTAATAATTTCATACTCTGCTTCCTTATTAAAGATTTTTACTGAATATCCAGAGCTCCAATTAGGTATTCTTAATGCTATATTTTTATTTTCTAAGTCACTACCGCTTATTTTGATTTCTATATCCTGAGACTTTAATAAATCACATTTCATTTCTATATCTACAAAAAATTCATCTATATTAAATCTTGAATTATTTGCAATATATTGATGAATATATACTGTATCATTGTTAGAAGAATATATATAATCTCCTATATTTAATAAAAATCTAGCTACATTTGGAGGACAGCATGCACAAGGATACCATTTTTGTCTTTCAACCTTTACTTGTTCTAAAACTGGATTAGTATGATTTTTAGGATATACTTCTAATGGATTTACATAAAAGAAAGACTTTCCATCCATTGCTATTCCTGAAATTATTCCATTATATATTTCTTTTTCTATTACATCACTATACTTTGCATTTATCTCTGTATTTAACATTCTCTTAGCGGCCATAGCAAGTCCTATTGAAGCACATGTCTCTCCATATAATGAATCATTAGGTAAATCATAGTTTCCTGTAAATGCTTCTCCAACATGTGTAGACCCTATTGCTCCTGTTATATACATCTTTTTGTTCACTATATTATTCCATAACTTTTGACAAACTTCTAATAGACTATTATCTTTTGACTCTCTAGCAACATCAATCATTCCACATAACATATATACAACTCGAACAGCATGTCCAACTGCTTCATCTTGCTCTCTTACTGGCTTATGAGTTTGATTATATTCTGCGCCTATACAAGAAATAAAATCTTTTGATGCATTTGGTGATTCACAAGGATTCCATCCATTCCAGTAACTAGTTTTTCCCCTTGCTTCCCATTCAAGTTCAAAGAAATGTGGTGATTGTCCTCTTTCATCAATAAAGAATTTAGCTAAATCTAGATATTTCTTTTCCTTTGTTACACTGTATAATGACATAAGTCCTAATTCAACTTCTTCATGACCATCATATCCTTTTATTTTTCCCTCTTCAGTTCCAAAATTGTTATATATACAATCAGCTAATTTCCTAGCTATTTTAATAACTTTTTCTTTTCCTGTTGCATTATAATAAGCTGTAGCTGCCTCAAAAAAATGTCCTGCACAATATAATTCATGACATTCCCAAAGATCTTTAAACTTCATATCTGGTCTTTCTATTATAAAATAAGTATGAAGATAGCCATCTTCTTGCTGTGCTCTTCCTATTAAATCTATAACTTCATCTGCACATCTTTCTAACGCTTTATTTTCCTTTAAGTGCAAACTATATGCAACTGCTTCTAACCATTTATAAACATCACTATCTTGAAAGATAAAGCCATAAAAATTTCCTTCCATTTCTTTTGCTGCTATTTTAAAATTTTTTATTGCCGAGCTTTTTTCTACACCTTCTAATTCATCATTTAATACCTTCCATTGATAAGGTATAACCTCGTTAATTATCAAGTTTTGATAATATCCAAAAAACCTATCTGTTATATTTACATTATTAAATTTTATATTACTTGCCAATTCTTTAGTAATTATACTATCCATAATTTTAACCTCCATATTCTCACCATTTTTATTACCCTTAGTACAACTTAATTATACTTCCATTCAACTTATTAACTCCATTGACTTTAATGAGAAGCTCATGTAAAATAATGCACATGTTATATACAAATTTAAATTCAAACTGTTTTAGAAAAGTTGATATGTGCAGTAAATTAATCTTTAATAATACTATCGCTCATCCTGATAGAACTTTACCTTTTCACGATTTAGTTTACGTTGTAAGTGGAGGTTTTAATGTAATTGTTGAAAATGAACTAATTGAAAGTCGTGAAGATGATATTATGTTTCTGCCGGCTTATAAGCATCATTATCCACATTCAAATAATCTTAAAAACACATCTTGTTATTACATTCATTTTTCTACTGACATTAAAGATGATGTTATTTTTAATAAGCCTGATAAAATTACTAATGACTTTTACTGTATTCCATCAAAGTTAAACTTTAAAGATAATCCTAAATTGCTCTATTACTTTCACGAATTATCATCATTATGTAATATAAGTAATACAGATAACACAAAACTAAAAAGTTCAATTTTATCTAGAATATTAGCGGAAATAGACTTAGAAGTTAACAAAATTGATACTCTTCAATATAATCAACTTACAAAAGATATAATATCAATATTGGAAGAAAATATTCAAAATAAAATTAGTATTGATGATTTATCTAGATTATTAAATTTTTCTTCTAGAACTATACAAAAACATTTTAAAAATAATACTGGAAAAAGTATTCATGAATATCATTTAGAGCTTAAACTTAATAACTCTAAATACTTTTTAATTTCTTATCCTGATATGAAGTTAAAAGAGATAGCCAATATGTTTGGCTTTTACGATGAGTTCCATTATAGTAAAGCGTTTAAAAAATTATTTAATACTTCCCCTAATAGTTTTAGAGATAAATCTAGTTAACTTCTCGCCATATAATATATAGTACAAGTAGTTAACTATAGAGTATAAATATTATAAGTCATTACGTGAAGAAAGAAAAATGAAATATTTATTTGGAAGGAAACATTGAAATTAAGCTATATAAATAAATATTTCATTTTTCGCTCCCACGTAATAAATAGTTTAGTTAAACTGGTAATAGCAATCCTGATTTTTTTAGTATTGGTCTTATTGCATTATAAATAATTACTACTAATATTACTGATACTACTGCATTAATAAATGTTGTTGTTGCACTTAATTTAGCTAAAATCATAGCTGCATCTTGAGGTTGCCCAAGTATATACTGCTTATAAAAGAATCCAACTATAGGATCAGCAATTACATTAAAAGCAAGTCCAGCAATTGATGCTATTAAACTCCATTTAAAAATATATTTACTATCACTACTTTCAGATATTTTTGCTATTTTATGTGCAATTAAACCTGTTATTAAACCTATGCATAATTTTAAAATAAATGTTTTAGGTGCTACTAGTATATATACAGGATCAATTAAGTCTGCAATTGTCATACCTATTGCCCCTGCTAATCCTCCATACCATCCACCAAGTAATAAAGCTGCTAAAACACAAAATGTATTACCAATATGAAGTGAAGTTGCATCTCCACCTGGCACTGGAATTTTAATTTGTAAGTAAGTAAAAGATACAAAGCATAACGCTGCAAGTAAAGCGGTTTGAATTAATTTTTTAAACCTAATTTGATTATTCATAATAATTGCCCCCTATTGATTATAAAACTTTAAATATATTTTATAACTATTTTTCAAATTAAGGCAATTGTATCCATACATATACTAAGACATTAACTCTCCTTTTTTCTTTATTGAAATTTTGCATATTAGATAAAAAATAGCAAAACATATACATAGTATAATTGTTATTCAAAGGAGAAAACTATGAAATTAACTAATGATATTAATGTTAATGTTGAAAAATTACGAGAGGAATTAAATTTAGGTAAAAGCTTTGATGTAATTGAAAGAATTATAGAAATTCATAGTCATAAATATTACTTTTACTTTCTTGATGGCTTTGTAAAAGATACTAATATGGAATATGTTCGTAGAGATATTTATAATTTAAGCGAAAAAGATTTTAATAGTATAAAAACAGCAAAAGATTTAGTAGAAAAAGCATTATCTTCAATTGAAGCTGCTACTGAAAATGATATTGGTAATATAATCACTGCTGTTCTTTGTGGGCAAACTGCTATGTTATGTGAAAACTTTAATGAAGCAGTACTATTAGACTATAGAACATATCCTGCTAGAGGAGTTGAAGAACCTGAAAAAGAAAAAGTTCTTAGAGGGTCTCATGATGGCTTTGTTGAAACTATTGTTTTCAATACTGCTTTAATTAGAAGAAGAATTCGTGATCCTCATCTTACTTTTGAAATGCACAATATAGGTAGTATTTCAAAAACTGATATTGCAATTGGGTTCTTAGCTGGAACTGTTAAAGAAGATACCCTAATTAAAATTAGAGATATGATTGATAACTTAAAAGTAAAATCACTAACTTTAGGAGATCAAAGTTTAATTGAATTATTAAACTCATCAAGTTGGCTTAATCCATTGCCTAAAGTAAGATTTACTGAAAGACCTGATGTTGCTGCAGCACAAATAATTGAAGGTAGCGTTGTTATATTAATAGATAATATGCCATCAGCTTTAATTTTTCCTTCAAATATTTTTGATTTTATTCAATCTATTGATGATTATTATATGCCAGTTTTTACTGGTAACTATCAAAAACTAATTAGAGCTATAGTACTTTTAGTAAATTTATTTTTAACACCAGTATATGTATTACTCACTGATAATCCAAATTGGCTTATTGGTCCCCTTAATTTCTTATTACCAAAGGATCAATATGCAATACCATTATTTTTACAGTTTATCATTGGTGAATTTGCTATTGACGGCCTTAAATTAGCCTCATTAAACACACCTAATGTCTTTGGAACATCTTTATCGATTATAGGTGGTTTAATATTAGGTGATTATGCTGTTCAATCAGGATGGTTTATTCCTCAAAGCATCTTATATATGGCAATTGTTGCACTTTCAAGTTTTGTTCAACCTAGTGTAGAGCTTACATTTGCATTAAAATTTATTAGGCTACTATTACTTATCACTACTGGACTTTTTGGCACTTGGGGGTTTGTTATTGGTATAATTTTAAGCATTGCAATTGTGGCTTCAACAAAAACACTTACTGGTGAAAGTTATCTTTATCCTCTAATACCATTTAATTGGGATGCATTAAAACACCTAATCTTTAGAACTAAAAAATCACCAAGTAAAAAATAAACTTTACTAATATTAAGGAAAGTAGTAACCCATTAGAATCTTACTACTTTCCTTATTTATCATCTATGCTTTTCAAAATATACTATAAATTCAATCACATTTTTCTCTATAAAATACTGAATTTTAAAATTATTTTTTTCACATAACCTTTTACAAATATATAGTCCAAGTCCTGAACTAGATATTTCCCTGTTATTATTGTTACATTTTATAAAAGGATCAAATAAATTATCTCTTATTTCTTCATTTATTTTTCCAATATTATTACAAATTTTAAAATAATATTCACTACTCTCCTGTCCTATTTCTACAATAATATTTCTGCTTGATGAATACTTTAAACTATTCTCTATTAAATTAGTTAATATACTTTCCATATCTTCTTTAATAGCCATTACATTAACCTCAGTATTTTCTTCTAAATGAATATTTATCCTCTTGTTTTGAATTTGATTATGAAAAGCATCAATAATTCTTTTTGTCATTTTATTTATACTTACTTCTTCTGGATATACTTGAACTAATGCTTCCTCTCTGGAAATCATAAGTAATTTTTCTACTAACTTATTCATCTTTATACTTTCTTCTTCAATTCTTTCTACAGCTCTAAGTACAAATTCATCTTCAAATTCTTCATCCTGTAACATTTGTGAATATCCCCTTATAGCTGTTAAAGGTGTTTTTAACTCATGTGTAGCATTATTAAAAAATTCCTTAGTATTATTTTGCATTTCTACAATATTATTTTTCATGTTATTAAAGCCTTCAGTAATAACACTAATATCATCTTTTGTATCTATAGGAAGATTATCTACCTCTTCTCCCATACCTAAAGACTCCATTGCTCTTGTCAATTTCCTTAATGGCTTAGTTGACTTATTTGTTATTAAGTATATTACAATAAATAATACAGAAATCATTATCATTTCTGAAGCTAATACCACATTTAGCACACTTTTATTTGATGAAAAAATATCTGAATAATCCTTTTGAATAATTAAATTACCTTCATATTCAGAATTAACATAAAGAGGATAATATAATGTAGCATAAAAGTTCTCATCATTATTGCTTAACTTTAATAAAGACTTAGTATCATTATCTAAATCTTTATATTTATTAATATCACCCTCATATACTACTTGTCCTACATTTTCTCCATTCCAGTTAATATAGACATTAAATAATGAACTTATTTTATTTAATGTAATCCAACTATTATTAGTGTTTTCTAATTGAACTAATGAGGAGCAACTTTCTTTAGAATAAGTAATTATTCCTTTCATATCGTTTTTTATATACTCTTCTAAATTCTTATTTAAAACTATATTAATAACAAAATATGAAATAGTTATTATTGTTATTAGTCCAATCACTAATGCTACTGAAATTTTTCCCTTTAAAGTTATCCTCATAATTACCTCATTACATATCCTACACCAAATACTGTTTCAATAATAGATTCTCCCTTTTCTTCTCCAAGTTTTTCTCTAATCCTTCTTATATGAACATCAACGGTTCTATCATCACCATAGTAATCTATTCCCCAGATTTTATTTAGTAACTGCTCTCTTGAAAAAACAATTTCTTTATTTCTATAAAGCATATAGAGAATATCAAATTCCTTTTTACTTAACTTAATTATTTCTCCATCTTTTTTTACTTCCCTTTTTTCAATATCTATAAATAATCCTTTTTCAATTTCTTTTCTTATAGCTGTAGTATTTTCTTGTACTTCTAATCTCCTTAAGGCTACCTTTACACGCATTTTTACTTCTCTTATATCAAAAGGCTTTGTTATATAATCATCTGCACCTATTTCCATACCATTAAGCTTGTCTAATATGTTGCTTTTAGCTGTAATCATAATTACACAAGCCTTCTTGTACATTACTTTACAAAGTTCTTCACCTTTTCCATCTGGAAGCATTAAATCTAATAAAACTAAATCTGGTTTAAATCCATTAAATATAATTTCAGCTTCCTTTGCTGAAAATGCTGACATAACATCATAACCTTCCCTTTTAAGAGCTGTTGTAAGAATATCATTTATTGACATTTCATCTTCTACTATAAGTATTTTTCTCATATTCTCTATAATCTTTACCTTTCAATGTTTATTTTAATAACTCTATCTTGCCATTCATTAGTATAAAAATCACCAACTAAATTAGCTATTCTAAAGTTAATTAAAATTTCGTTATTACTTTCATTAATAATATAATTATATAGCCAAATATTTTTGTCTTCCTCTGTATCTATTTTAATTTTATTATATATATCTATTCTATCATCTTTTAATTCTCCAATGTAAAACTCTTGATTATATCCATTTTGCTTATTCTTTTCTAATAAACATAGGTTTGATTCTCCTAAAAATGAAATAACCTCATAGTTTTTATCTAAATTTTGCATAATTCTTTTAACTTTATTTGTAGATGGATTATATGTTATTAATAATTCATTACTATCCTTAGAATCCCCCATTACCTTTTCATCATAAAGTGGTTTTGCAAGATATAAGTCATCTATTTTATTTTCATCTTCACTAAAAGCCTCACTGCTAACTGCATATTCATTAGTAAAAAGCTTATACATAATTATAATTTCTCCACTTTCATTTATACTTATTTGACTTTCATCCCATAATGCTATACCACTTAAATCTAACCTTTCTTTTTCTGTTAATATTATTTCATCATTTTTCAAATTCATATTATAAACTATTCCTTTATTTCCAATTGCATAAAAGGATTCAGTTATCTTATCAAAAACTATATCTACAATAAAATCAACATCTTCACCCTTAACTTCATATGTGTAAATATTACAATTAATAATATCTATAACTTGAAGCTGTGATAGTTTCTCTTCGTTTTTGCTATAGTTATATATTACATATCCAAAATTATCATTACCCTTTATTAGTCTTTCATATGCATTTTCTATTCCATTATGAAGATGATTAAAAATATAACTTGAAAAACTTTCATATTTCTTTCGTGCTACTTCTACTAATTTATTTGTTTCATAATTATAATAATTTACTACATGCCTATCTGCACCATAATACTGTGAGTTTATTCCTCTTACCCCTTCATTCTCATCTTTAACTAAAAGTTTCATTCCTGTATCATTTATATTGTACTCATTATCAACTACATATAAATTCTCTTCATATGATCCATACTTCGGATATCCAATAGGTTTATTTAAATCTATCATATTATCAAATACACTAGAAAGTGAACCATATATTTTACCTTCTTTAAAAAATCTAAAATCAAATCTCTTATTCTCCGGAGTATTAAATTTAATCTCTTCTTGAATTATCTTAACATTATTTGAACTTTCTAAAACATTTTCTTCAAATACAATCTCTTTACTATTTAGCTTTTCCTTTTTAACTGAATTTGTATTATTTGTACATCCAACATTAAATATCATTGATGCCATCAATATTATCCCCATAATTTTCTTTTTATTCATTATAACTCCCCCAATCTCTTAACTTAATCTTATTATAGAAGGTAGTTATTACAAAATTATTAAGAAATAATAAAAGTTATTATATTATAAATTTACATATTACATTGTTTTTTATTTAGATAAATTGTATAATAATGTAAATAAAATATATAAGGGGGATTTTAAATAGTGAGGATTTCAGCAGTAATACAACTTGCAAGACAGTACATGCTATTAGGAATTATAGCTTCAATAGTTATTGTTACTTTATTTCTAATAGGTTATTTTTTAGTTTATAGAAAATTAATGAAAGGTACTAAAAAATTAAAGGCAAGTAAAGTAGGACTATGGAGTATATTTTTAATTTATATGATTGTAGTGCTTGGGGCAACAATTGGAGATAGAGTTTCTGGATATGAAAGTATAAATCTACACTTATTTAGTTCATATAAAGATGTTTATAATAATTTTTCTCTAGGAGAATGGAGGAATATAATTCTTAACATATTAATGTTTGTTCCAATTGGTTTTATGATACCATTAATTTTTAAAAAATGTGAACGTTGCTATATAACTTATTTAGTTGGTTTTGGTATAACATTATTTATAGAAATATTGCAGCTTGTAAGTAAACGAGGGATATTTGAACTTGACGATATTATAAATAATAGTTTAGGTTGTGCCATAGGCTATGGTATAGTAATGCTCTTTATATCATTATTTAAAAGAAAAAAAGTAAATCAAAAATATAAGGCCTTAATTACAACTTCTTATCAAATCCCATTAATAGTAAGTATTATTTTTATTAGTATGACATTTATAAAATATGATAAACAAGAATTAGGTAATTTACCTATTACCAATAGCTACAATATAAACATGTCAAAAATAGATATAAATACTAAGTTAAATCTTGATAATGAATTAAAAAAAGCATATGTTTATGAAGCATATGTTGGAGATAAAGAAGACGCTATAAATTTAGCTAATAAAATATTTTCTAATTTTGATACAAATATAGATGAATCTCAAAATGATGAATATGATGATACTATAGTATTTAAATCTGAAAAAGGCGATTATTCCTTATGGGTAGATTATAAAGGTCTTACAACTTGGTTTACTGACTTTAGCCAACTTGAAGTCAAAGGTGCAGAAAACCTATCATATACAGAAATACAAGCTCTATTAAGTAAATTTGATATTGAATTGCCTATAGATGCAGATTTTAAAGATAATGGAGATGGAAATTATTCAATTTCACTAAATATGGTTAAATCAAAAGACATGTATCTTAATGGAGAATTAATATGTACAATCAGTAAAAATGGTATAGTTTCTAATTTTACCAATAATATTATTTCTTATAAACCATATAAAGAATATGATATTTTATCTTTAAAGGAGGCATATGATGAGATTTTGAAAGGCAACTTTAGATTAATTGGTATGGTAGATAAAATTTCTAATATAAATATTACAGGTGCTAGTTTAATTTATCAGTTAGATAGCAAAGGTTTTTATCAACCTGTTTATGATTTTACGGCAAATATTGATGGAAACATAAATCATCACATATACATCTCTGCATTGAAGAATAATTAAATTATTGAGAAAAAGGTCGGCAGATATCTGCCGACTCTTACAACATAACTCATATAGATAGATTTATTATTCAAATCTCTCTTTATATTTTTCTAACTTTCTAATAGCATCAAGTTCTTCATCTTCCTTCATATACTCTTCAAAGAAATCATTTAACTCTATTGATTTAAGAACATCTTCCAATGCTAATTCTAACTTATTTATACCTACATAAAAGCAAGCTCTATTGTAATATAAAAATCCTTCATCATCATTATCTGATATACCTTCATTTATTATTTCAATAGCTTTATCATACTCTTCTTTTTCTCTATACATTACTGCATAATTTAAATAACTATATGGATAATACGGATTTTCTTCTATTGATTTTTTATAGTACTCTTCTGCTAACTCTAAGTTACCTAACTTCTTATTAAATACTCCCATATTAAATAATATTCTAAAATGATTTTTATCTATTTCAAGTGCTTTTTCCATATATTCTAAAGCTAATTTAGTATCTCCTAATTCATCATAAATACACCCTAAGTTAGCATTTGCCCATAAATCTTTTGAATTTAGCTTTAATACTTTCTTATAATTTTTTATTGCATCTTCTTTATTTCCTAATTCATCATAAGCATTAGCTAAAAAGAAATATGCCTTTTCATATTTTTCATCATACTTTATAGCTTTCTTATAATACTCAATAGCTTCTTCGTATAATTCATCATCATCATAAATTATACCTAATCCATAATAAGCTATAGCATTAGTTTCATCTAATTCTAATACTCTTCTATACATTTTTTCTGCTAAATCAAAATGTGCTATTTTATCATAAAGAAATGCTAAATCTAATATTAAATCTATGTCATCTTTTCCTTCTGGACAATTGTATGCCTTCTTAAAAAACTTTAGAGCTTTTAAATAATTTTTTTCAGTCATAAAATTACGCCCTATGGATATATAGTTATCAAACATGTATGTCTTTTCCAAATCTAGTCCTCCTTATTTATATTAAAAAAGCTGCATAAAGAGGAACTGATTTAATTCCATTTTCAAATCCAAAATTCTTAGAAGACACTCTTATTGAATATATAGGATTGTATTTCTTTATATACTGTTGTAAACTTTTAGCTCTAACATTATCAGCAGCTTTCACTTCTACCGGTAATATATTTCCATCCTTATCTTGAATTAAGAAATCAACTTCTGCATTTCCTTTAGATTCCCAGTAATAAGGTTCATGCCCATTAACATTTAAAGCGAAACAAACATAGTTTTCCGTTAATGCTCCTTTAAAATCATTAAATACCCTTCCTTCTGATAAAACTGCATTAGCAGGTATACCAAATTTTGAACAAAGCAAACCTGTATCCGTCATGTAAACTTTAAAAGAATTAAAATCACTATATGCACTTAAAGGTAATTTTCCTTCATTACATTTTGTGCACTTAAGTATAACTCCTGATGATTTTAACCACTCTACCAGTGTTTCATATTCATGTGCTCTTGCCCCAGACTTTATAACTTTATATTGAAACTTTCTATTTTCCTTAGCTAATTGTGCTGGAATACTATTAAATGTAGCCATTATTCTAGTAGTTTCATGGGGTGTTGCATATTTTGCCATATCTGCAATATAAGAATCATTAATACCTTTTTGTGTTGCATAAACAAAATCAAAATCTCTTTTTTCTATATATTCCTTCACTACAGCTGGCATTCCTCCAACAACTAAATAAGTTCTATATAAATCCATAGCTTTATTGTGTAATGACATTTCCCTGTCATTTTCAAATGACTCTTTAATTAATTCTATTAACTCTTTTTCATTTATTGCCATTAAAAATTCTTCAAAATCAAGTGGATATAAAGTTTTCAATTGAACCTTTCCTACTGGAAATGAATATTGCTCTCTATTTACAGCAACTCCAAGTAAACTCCCTGCCGCAATTATATGATATTCATTGGCATTTTCGTTAAAATATTTTAATGATGTTAATGCCCTTTCGCAAGCTTGAATTTCATCAAAAAATATTAATGTTTTTTCTTTTAAAATACTTTTACCAGAATTAATTGATAGTTCTCTAATTATTCTTTCAGGCTCTAAATCTCTATCAAATATTTTAGCTAACTCTTTATTATTTTCAAAGTTAAAATATACTACTGAATCATAATACTCCTTTCCAAAAGTCAATGCAGAATAAGTCTTTCCAACCTGTCTAGCCCCTTGTAATATTAAAGGCTTTCTATTAGTGCTATTTTTCCATTCTATTAACCACTTTAGTACTTTTCGTTTCATTTAATGTTACCTCTATACACTTTTTATAATATAATTTTATATTTTATTAACACTTTTATCAACTTATTTTTATTATATCCATTTTTTGAGTTTTAGATCCTACATTAATTAAAAAGATATATCTATAATTTAAAATAAACTATAAATATATCTCAAAATATTTTATTTCTATATTTAATTTAAAGTTAGAATAACCCCTTAAAAAATTGGTTCCTGATTATTCATTGAATATCCGTCATTTCTAACATCTTTCATATCCACTATAGTATCTTTTACTTCAACTTTGCTAAGCTTTTTAACTACACCATAAGGCTCCTTTAATGAAAGCTTATCTCCTCTTCCTGAAATAACCCATAAAACTTTATATCCTCTAGGTTTAACTTGTAATTTATCTTCACCTTTACCATCAGTAAAATAAACTAGCAAATTAATATTTTTACTGTTTGCATATTCAAAAACAGGTGTAAATCTAGTTCCTCCACCTGAAGAACATCTTTCTTTTACATCATTTATAGTTTTTGCTTTATATGCACGTTTAACCTCTTTATCACATTCTATTATAGTTATCTCATGATTATAATTTTTTACTATAGATAAAACTTCCTTAATAGCTTGTTTAAACTCTTCATCACTAATACTTCCACTTATATCAATAGCAACTGCTATTTCTGCCTTGTGATTTCTAAGTTCACCTCGTAAATCTAATCTATTAGGCTGCCTTCTACTTCTTCTCGTTATAGTTTTTTTCTTATTACTTTCTACAGTACCCATTAATCTCTTAAGATATAAATTCCAAGGAAGTTCTCCTTTACTTTTTCTTAAAGCAGATATCATTCCTTCTACATGAAGAGGAATTGTACCTTTTTCAGCATTGCTTATGAACTTTTCAGTAAAATCCTTAAGCATTTTTTCATCTATATCATCATACTCATCCCATAAATCATGAGTTTTTTCTGGGTCAAATCCACTATCAGTATCTTCTCCCCAGCTATCATCTTCTTCACCTTCATCATTTTCTTCAAGTACATTTAATACATTTTGAATATTTTCTGCATAATATTCAAATGTATTATAAGGCTCAAGATTTAACTCGTACTTTAAATTTACTCCTTTTAAAGTAATTGCATATGGTGGCAAATTATTAAGATATTGATTTACTACTATATCCATAGCTAAATTAATTGCAAGTGTACTAAACTTACCTTTTAACTCTTTAGCCCTTATTAAGTGCATAGATAATACATGATGAATTTCATGCTTAATAGTGCTTTCCATTTGTTTTATATTAAGCTGTAAGAATATTATTGGATTAAAATATATAACATATTTAGCACCTTTAAAATTTATACCAGTAGGAGTACTTATATCAAAGCGTATTTCTCTTCCCATTTGAAATAAGAAATAACCATAGAAATTATCCTTCTCTTCCATAAGACTTAAGTTTACTTTATCTATAAGTTTAAAAAATTCTTCCTCAAAATCTTTAGGAATATCTACATCAAACTTTTCACCAGCACGTAAAGCCTTAAACATAGCTGAACTATTTACTATTTTATCAGCCTTAATATAAAGCTCCTTTTTTATCTTTTCAAAATAACTTTCCATATGCTATCCCCTTATTGCACTATAAGCCTCGAAATAACTTTCTACAAACTCTTCATTTTCTAAAGCTCTTTTATAACTTTCAGGATAACTACTTTTTATATCCTTCATAATTCCTACCATTAAATCTACAGGATATTCCTTTAAAAACTCAATAAATCTATTAATATAAAAAACATTTTCATCATTACTATTTTTTATGTTTTCTTCTAAGCTCTTTAAAATATTCATTGCGCTTAAATAAAGTCTAGTATGACTTTCACTTTTAACTTTATTTATAACTTCTTCACTTAAAGTATCACCTTCAAAAACTTCATCAAAAGATATTAAAGGGCTATGTTCTGATTCAACAAAATTTATAAATTCTTCTGCTATAACCTTTCCAACATTACCTTTTATAACATTTAAAAATACTGATCTAGGTATAGAATCTTTCTTATCTTTATAAACTTTAAAAGCCTTAGATACTCTTTCATAACTTCTTGGTGTAGCTCTTACATCATCTTCATTTATCTTATGTAAGTATTCTGGAAAAACTCCAATAAACTCTATTACCTTTTGTTCAATTCCAGCTTCCATAGCCCATTTTAACCAAGCTTTATGATCACTTTCCATATTAAGCCATACAAATCTATTTTCTTGAGCTGCATCCATATCAACTACTTGATAATCAAAATCTGAACCATATTTTCCAGACGGGTTCATTGCTGCTAATATATTTACATCATCATGTAATTTATATCCATTGATTTCTCTATTTAATATTAAATTCATAAGTTCTTGTTGTACTGTGTGCTCACAACGATTTATTTCATCTATAAATAAAAGTACTTTTTTACCTTTAGCTATTTCTTCATCAATTTCTCTAAGCTTTGTATGTACAGCATATATTGTTGTCTTCTTTTCAATTTTATTCCCAGTAGAATCCATAGACATATATGATTCCACTGTAGGTAATCCACCTATTTCACCTTCCTTAAGAAGATTTCCATCAATAACTATTAAACTCCAATTATTATCCTTTGCTAATTTATTGGCTAAAGCTGTTTTTCCTATCCCACTTTCACCAACTATTAAAGGCACCTCTTCAGTTGCTAATACTAATTCCACACTTCTTAATGTATCTATAAAGTTCATTTTATCTTCCCCCTACATCATCTTTAGTTTTTCATCCACAGCAATTCTTTTTGCCTTTTTGCTTCCATATTTATAAATAAACATAATCTTATCAATAGCTATAACATCACTTTCTTTATCAATAATGCTACAGTTTAAGAAATCTCTCACATACTTTTCTTCTACATCATCTTTTGATAATACTTCTATTAATACACCTTTTATTTCATCTTCAGATATTTCATTTAACATACTTTTAGTAACATATCTAATTACTAAAATATTAACCTTCAAAAAGCTTAGTAGCTTATCTTTATCCAAATTATTTATAAACTTTACAGCAGCTTCATTATTCTTAATAGCTGCAAGCTCTGCCTTATAGCATGGTGTGTTAATATATCTTAATGCATCATAACTTATATTTACAGCTGCTTCCTGTACACTTTCATAAGGTTCTTTAATATATTTAATTGAATCATAATCTTTTCTCACAGCTAATAATTGTAATTCTTCATTAGGATTTTTAGCATATCTAATAGCCCATCCCCTTTGTTCTATAGCTAATTTAATTACTTCATTACTAGGATTTTTAATATAATTTAAATTGCTCCATCCATTCTTTATAGCCTCTACCATCATTTCCTCTGTAGGATTATCTATAAACTCAATAGCTCTAGGATTACTTTTCATAGCTAACTCTTGCATTTCTATAGTTGGATTTTTTATATATCTTAATAAAAGTCCATCTTTTTCTATAGCTATTTTTTTCATTTCCTCTGTAGGATTACTTATATTTTTTATAACAATTGGATTTATCTTTATCATTTCAATTACTTTTACTTCATCCATAAAAATTCCTCTATCTATATTATTAATTCTTATTTTTATTTAATAATAATTATTACCTATATTTATTATAATACTTTTTTAAAATTTTTAAAGTAGATAAATATAGTAGGAATTATTATTTTTTTAAATTATATCTATAATAACTCCTTATACTTATTCTTTTTTATTATATTTATAAATATTAAAATACCTATCAAAACAATATATTACTTGATAGGTATTTTATAGATTAATTATTAATTAAATATTTTTTATAAAATTATAACTCATTTGCAATTTTATTTATCTTATCTTTTAATCCCAATAGATTATTTCTAATTTCAGTAAAGTCACCACTTATTAATTTTTTATTTTTAACAACTATCTTTCCATCAACAATTACTGTATAAATATTGCTAGCATTTGCAGAATAAACTATAGCTGCATAATAATCATATATTGGTTGCATATTCACAGATTTAGTTTCTATTAAAGCCAAATCTGCTTTCTTTCCAACTTCAATTGATCCTACTTCTTTATCTAATCCTAATACTTTTGCTCCACCTATAGTTGCCATTTCAACTAACTCCATTGATGGTAATATTGTTCTGTCATTATTAAATAATTTATGAATCTTTCCTACTTGAACCATTTGCCCAATTATATCTAAAGTATTCCCACTCATAGGCCCATCAGTACCAAGCCCTATATTGATTCCCTCTTCTTTCATCTTTATTATAGGTGCAACACCCTTTGCACCTTTTGCATTAGCTCCTATATTATGAGATACCCCTACACCCTTATCTTTTAATATTTTTATATCATCATCATTTACTAATACTGTATGAGCTGATATAAAGTTAGAATCTAGTATACCTAGCTTATTTAAATATTGAACAGGTGTCATATTATATTTTTCTATACACCCTTTAAACTCATAATCCATTTCAGCAACATGCATTGTCATTGGAACATTATATTTTTTACTTATTTCATAAGCTGCTTTTAATGATTCATCACTATTAGTATAAGGTGCATGTGGTGCTATTCCTGGAATTATAAGACTATCATTTTTCCACTTTTCAATAAACTTTCTTGAATAATCTAATCCACCAAAGGGCTCCTTAGCATCAGGAGCTGAAAAATTAACTATTGTTTCACATAATATACCTCTCATATTAAGCTCTTTAGAAGCCTTAGCAACTTCATCTTCAAAATAATACATATCACAAAAAGTAGTTACACCACCTAATAACATTTCTGCTATAGCATATTTAGCGCCAACATAAGTTAAATTTTCATCTACCAACTTTTGCTCTAAAGGAAATAAATACCTCTTTAATCTATCTTTATAATCATCCGCTAAACTTCTAAAAGGAACCATCGATGCATGAGTATGACAATTTATCATTCCAGGCATTAATATTCCTTCCTCACCCTCTATAATATCAACTTCATAATTATCTTTATCTATAAAATTTTCTTTTCCTTCATTATCACCAACATAAATTATTTTGTTTTCTTCAAATACTACTACTCCATTTTCTATAATATCTCTATTTTCATTCATAGTAATAACTGTAGCATTTTCAACTATAGTAATCTTCTTTTTCATTTTAAATCCTCCAACCTGCAGTAAAAGACTATGCACATACATAGTCTTCTACTTATTTAAATAGTGATACCACTTTACACTTTTTAACATCAATAAGTCCTTTATCTGTAATTTTTATAGCTGGACTTACTGGCAAAGATAAGGTGCTAAATGACATTATTTCATTCATATGATTATAACCTAATTCCTTCATAGCACTTCTAACCTTACCTAATTTTTCTCCTATAACTTCAATTGGTTCATCACTAACTATTCCACCTATAGGTAACTCTAATTTTGCTAATATATTATTATCCCTTACGACAATATATCCTCCATTAAAGTCTATTAAATTATTAACAGCTAAAACCATATCCTCAACATTTCTTCCCATAACCATAACATTATGATTATCATGAGCCCAAGTTGTAGCCACTGCTCCTTCTTTAATAATCTCTCCTTGTACTAATCCAAAAGCTACATTATTATTTTTTCCGTATCTCTCAAAAACAGCAATTAAAGCACAGTTACTATTTTCCCATTTTAAAAGGTTATTTTCTACATCCAAAGAAACTTCCCCTTCTTCTGTAAATGTAGTATTCTTCATAATATTCATAGTTCTACAAGTAACTTTATTATTATATTTTTGTGGTACCCTAACTAATAAATTTTCATTAGTAATTTGATTTAACTTTATGCTATTATAAAATTTCTTATGAAAATTACTTTTTTTCATAAAATACTTTTCTTTTAAGCCGTTACATCTATTAAATACAACTTCTCCATTTTTATACACTTCATAAATATCAAAGTTTTTTATATCATCAAGTAAAATAAAATCTGCTATTTTTCCTGGAGCTATTGTTCCTCTATCAAAAAGCCTCATTCTTTTAGCCGGAGTATAAGTAGCTACATATATTGCATTTTCTATAGACATACCTAAATTTACAGCTTCTTTTACTAATTCATTAAGGTGTCCTTTAGTTAATTTATCAGCCATAACATCATCTGTAGCTAAAGCAAAATGTTCATACAAATTATTTTCTACTAAAAATTTGATATTTTCTTTAGTCATTGATTTATGTTGCATTTCAATAAACATGCCATTTCTTATTTTTTCTTCAAGAGAGGCTACTGACTGTTGTGTATGATCTCCATCAACACCTCTGTAAATATAAAGCGATAAATCAACTCCATCTATTTTAGGACAATGCCCTTCTAATGGAATCTTCTTATCTTTACTAACATCAATAATATTATTTATAGCCGAATTTTCATCTTCTATTAAGTCTTTAAAGTTCATTACTTCCCCAAGACAAAGTATATTTTCATAAGATAATAATTCTTTTACCTCATTAACAGTTATTTCTCCTCCAGTAGTTTCTAAATGATTACTAGTTGAAGGTACAGAACTTGGTATACCATAAAAAATATCAAGCTTTTCTTTAGACTTAATAAATTCCTTTATTCCTTCAATACCAAAAACATTTGCAATTTCATGAGGGTCAGCTACAACTGTAGTGACCCCCTGTTTTATTGCTGCTTTAGAAAACTCACTTGGAATTGTCATTGAGCTTTCTATATGCATATGTATATCTATTAATCCTGGAATCATGTACTTATTATTTCCGTCTATAATATTTTTAGAGGTTAATCTATCTTCATAATTATTTCCTATATGAATAAATTTCCCATCATTTATTACAACGTCACCTTGTATAAACTTCTTAAAATAACTGTTATATACCTTTAAGTTTTTAATAATTAATTGTACTTCCATTTTTTATACCTATAATACTAGTTCATTATTCTGTTCCAAGTATTAACCCATTCATCCATTAATGTATTAACAAATTTAAAATCAATTACTTTAGCATTATCAACTACTGAACCATATGTTAAGTTTGTAGCTTCTTCTTCTGTTAATTCAACTTCAGTATTTACTGGTGATTCACTTAAAGCCTTAGCAGTTCTTTCTTGAACTTCTGTACTTAATGCATAGTTAATAAATTCATAAGCTAAATCCTTGTTTTTTGAATTTTTGTTTATATTAATTGTATTAAAGTTTAAGTAAGTTCCTGATTCTGGTACTACATAAGTTACTTCTGGTTTTGCTTTTGCAATGTTTCCATAAGCAAAGTCTGCTGCTATTGCTGCTACTATTTCACCACTTGCAAACATATTTGCTAAATCTGAAGATTTGCTATAAGTTTTAACAATATTAGGTTTTAAAGCTTCTAATTCTTTAAATGCAGCTTCTCCATTGTCTGTTTGTACATCAACACCAGCTTTTTCTGCTGCTATTTCAACTATTGCAGGTCCATTAGTAGTTGTTATATCTGGAATAGCTATTTTATTAGCTAATTCAGGCTTCCATAAATCTTCCCATGAATTAATCTCTATTCCTGCAGATGGATCTACAACTATTCCAATACTATTTAATGTATAAGCTGGACCAAATCCTCTCTCTACAGTAGTTTGTGCTTTACTATTAAGCTTTTCAGCATTAGGAATCTTTGAATAATCTAACTCTTCAAATATTCCAGCCTCTATTCCTTGTTCTGCAAAAGATTCTGCTAAATAAGTTATATCTATTTGAGAGTTTGGATTGTTTTTCATTTTAGTTAATCTCTCAGAATTATTTCCTACTTCTAAAACAATTTCTACTCCATATTCTTCTTCAAAAGGTTCAAATACTGTCTCTTTTAAAACATCTTCATTTAATCCCCAAGTTGAAATTACAAGTTTTTTATTTGATGATTCCCCTTCTGCACTTCCACATCCTACTAATGCTGTTGCAGATAGAACTCCTGCTAATAATACTGATAAAATTCTCTTTTTCATAAGTAAACTCCTTAATATAAATATTTTTATAATATTACAATTTTATTTGATGGTAATTGAAGTTTTATTTTGTCACCTTTTTCGTATACAACAGTATTTTCACTATTTACAATAATGTTACCTATAGCTGTTTTTACATCATATTGATAAGCTTTCCCTAAGAAAGTTCTTATCTCTATAGTACCTTCTACTGTATTTTCCAAATCATCTTCAACTATCTTTATATCATCTGGTCTTATAGTTCCTTTAGCCTTAGAATTTTCCTTTGATCTTGTAACCTTTAATTTAATTCCACTTTCATTTTCATAAGTATCTTCAGATATCTTATTTAATTCAAAGAAATTTTCGAACCCTACAAATCTTGCAACAAACTCTGTTGCTGGATTTGAATATATATTTTCTGGAGTATCAAATTGCTCTATTACTCCTTTATTAAGTACTGCTACTCTATCAGAAATTGAAAAACATTCTTCTTGGTCATGAGTAACAAATAATGTTGTTATTCCTAGTTTTTGTTGAAGCTTTCTTATTTCAACTCTCATTTTTAATCTTAATTTAGCATCAAGATTACTTAATGGCTCATCTAAAAGTAAAAGGCTTGGTTCAATAACTAAAGCTCTTGCTATAGCTACTCTTTGTCTTTGTCCACCAGATAACTCCTTAGGATATCTTTTAGCTAAATGACTCATATCAACTGTTTCTAATATTTCTGCTACTTTTGTTTTTATCTCTTCTTTAGGCATCTTTTTCATCTTTAATCCAAAGGCCACATTTTCTTCTACAGTTAAATGTGGAAATAAGGCATAGCTTTGAAACACTAACCCAAAATTTCTATTATGTACAGGTATTTTTGTATAATCTTTATCTCCTAATAAAAATTTACCTGCTGTTGGTTCTATAAAGCCTGCCACAACTCTTAAAGTAGTAGTTTTTCCACAACCACTTGGTCCAAGCAGAGAAACTAATTCTCCTTTTTTAACCTTTAAATTTAAATTTTCTAATATATTATTTTTCTTATCATATGAAACATTTATATTTTGTAAATTTATTAAATCCATCTTTATTGTCCTCCAACTAATTATTTAGTTCTAACTTTATCCTGCAAAATTGTTAAGACCTAATGTTTTTTCTAATATGTACATAATTCCAATAGTTAATATCATTAATATTACTGACAATGCTGATACTGTTGGATCATAATTATATTCAACATAATTCATCATTGTTATAGGTAATGTACTTACCCCTGGCCCAGTTAAGAACATAGATACTGGAACATTATTAAATGAATTTATAAATGCTAACATAAAAGCTGCCATTACCCCTGATGTTATGTTTGGTAATACTACTTTAAAGAATGTTAAAGACTTTTTACATCCTAAACTCATAGCTGCTTCTTCTATAGAATAATCAAATCCCTCTAAGCTTGATCCTACAACTCTTATAATATAAGGAATAACTACTAGTGTATGTCCAATAAATAAACTCATATATACTGAAAGATTTAATTTTACCAATAAGAATTGGAACAGTGAAAAACCTACTACTATCCCAGGTACTATTAATGGTGAGAAGAAGAAGCTTTTAACAAGAGCTTTTCCTTTAAAGTTAAATCTACTTAATCCATAAGCTGCTGGCATACCTATTATTAATGCTGCTAATGTAGCTATTCCAGATATTACAAAGCTTGTCCCCATACTCTTTATAAATGATTGTGATTCAAAAACTGTAATAAACCACTTTAAAGAAAATCCCTTTGGTGGAAATGCTATATAATTTTCTGTTCCTATACTTGTCATTGCAATAATAATTAATGGTGCAAATAAGAATATATATGTTAATATAACAAACACTGTTAAAACTTTATTTTTTTTCATCTTATGAAACACCTCTCTTATCTAATCTTGATGCTAGGAAATTGATTCCTTTTATCACTATTAAAGTTACTACAATCATTATAGTTGCTACTACTGCAGCACCTTGCCAATCTCCTAATGTCATAGTTTTTTGATATATTAATGTTGCTAAAACTGTATTTTTATTTCCTCCTAATAATTGTGGAGTTGTGTATGCAGTTAAAGAACCTGTAAATACTAGAACAGTTCCAACTATTAATCCTGGTAAACTTAAAGGAAACACAACCTTAAAGAATGACTTTAATTTATTTGCTCCTAGGCTTTCTGCTGCCTCTAATAAATCATTATCTATATTTTCCATAACACCTACTAATGAAATTATCATTAAAGGTAAGAATATATATACAGTACCAACTATAATTGCTCCTTCTGTATATAAAAGAGATAATGGTTCATTTATTATATTTAACTTCATAAGTAAAGTATTTATTATTCCACTTTTCCCTAATATACTCATCCAAGCAAATGAACGCACTACTGAGTTTGTTAATATAGGAAACACTGTTAATGCAATAAATAATCCTCTTAACTTTTTAGATATCCTTGATATGTAATAAGATACTGGTACCCCTATAATCATACAAATTACTGATGATATTAATGATATTTTGATTGTTCTTAAAAATATAGACATCATATATGAGTCTGCAAAAAACTCCTTATACGCACTAAACATTCCATCTTTTGTATTTGTAAAAGTAGGAATTATTATCTCTACTAATGGAACTATCATAAAATAAGCTACCAATACTATGCAGGGAATAAATAGTAAATAACGACCTTTTCTTTTCATACTTTTCCTCCATCTTAAGTAATATATTCGACTTTTTTTAACTTTATTCTTCATATTTAACTATTATTCTATCTACAGATACGAATGTTGTCAAGATTTTTGTTTATATTTTTCGTTATATTAAACTTTTATTTTTAAAAACACGAAAAATAAGAACTTAAATAAAACAATCGTACTCGATTTACTGTTTAATTATTTTTATATTAAATATTTTCATATAATACAAAAAAGAAAAACTCTCTATGTATTGTAACTTAATCAATACGTAGAGAGTTCTTATCTAAACCACGCTTTTATAGACTTCATATAACTAATCTTTCTAACTGTAAATTTTAAAATATTGTATAAATTTAAATAAATACTATGCACTATATTTTTTATGTTGAGTATATTATAGTATAAAACAAATTTAACAGAATATGAATTAAGTTTTCATATTCATAGGAGGAAAATTTATGGGAAGATGTTGTAATAATCGCAACAGAAATTGTTGTAGAAATAATTGTAGAAATTTTAATAACTGCGGTTTTGGGAATTGTGGCTTTAATAACTGTGGTTCTAGTAACTGTGGATTCGGTAATAATTGGTTAATATGGCCATTATTATTTTTATTCTTCTAAGTACACTAAGCTAATATTAAACACAATTCTTATATAAATGCTCTATCTTTGGTACTATTATTTTTATTTATATAATTTACAGAAAAAAAGTTAGGATTATATCTCCAATCCTAACTTTTATTTTTTATATTTCTCTTGTCTCTATTTTTAATAATTCTTTTTCTTCTTTATTTAAATAAGGTGAAAGTTTATCATATACTTTCTTATGATAATTATTTAGCCATTCTTTCTCATCATCATTTAACAATTCTACTTTAACTCCATTTAAATCTATAGGACAGTATGATATTGTATCAAATTTATAAAACTCTCCACAATCATTAATTTCATCTTTAACTACTACCATAACATTTTCAGTTCTTATTCCAAATTTACCTTCTTTATAAACACCTGGTTCATTAGTTAACATCATTCCTAGTTCTAGTGGAACTGTATTTCCATTTGGTCTTATACCTTGAGGTCCTTCATGAACATTTAAGAAAAATCCAATTCCATGCCCTGTTCCACATTTATAATCTAAACCATATTGCCACAATGGACCTCTAGCTAAAACATCTAAATTACAACCTGTAGATCCTTTTAAAAATTTAGCCTTTGCCAAATTAATATGACCTTTTAATACTAAAGTAAAGTCTCTTTTCTCCTCTTCTGTAATCTTGCCTAATACAAAAGTTCTTGTTATATCAGTAGTTCCATCTAAATATTGTCCACCAGAATCTACTAAAAATAATCCCTGTGGCTTTAATTCATAATCACTTTCAGGAGTAGCACTATAATGCATCATAGCTGCATGTTCTTTATATCCAGCTATTGTTCCAAAACTATCTCCCTTTGCTAATTCTCCTTGACTTCTTAATTCTGATAACTTTTTACTAGCTGATATTTCAGTGATTTTTTCTTTACCAATATTATCTTTTAGATATTTTATAAATTTAACCATGGCAACGCCATCTTTAATATGAGCATTTTCAAAATTAGCTATCTCAATTTCATTTTTTATAGCTTTTAAATTAGTAGTTATATTTAATTTTTCTATTATTGTGCAAGATAATAAAGAATAAAGCTTAGCATTAACCTTAGCTGGATCTATTAATGTATTTCCATTAAGCTGTTTTACATGTTCTTCAATTTCATTATATTCATATATATCAACTTCTTGTTCTTTTAATGCTGATTGTACTTCATCATTAACTTTAGTTTTTTTAATATAAAACTTTGCTTCATTCTCCGTTATTATTGCATAACTTAATGCTACAGGATTGAATAAAATATCATTTCCTCTAATATTAAAAAGCCATGCTATATCATCTAAAGAAGTTAATAAGTAGTTTTGAACTTCATTTTTCTTCATATATTTTCTAACTTCATTTAATTTTTCTTTTACACTTTTTCCACAATATTTTTCATCATGAACAAAGATTTTATCCTCTGGTAAGCTTGGTCTATCATTCCATATTTCTTCTAATAAATCCTTGTCCATATTTATATTAAAATTGTTTTTCTTAGCTATCTTTAATAACTCTTTATATTGATTAGTACTATAACAACTTCCATCAAAACCTAAAGTTTCATTTTCTTTAATGTTCTTTTCTATCCATTGATTAATAGTATCATATCCTGGTGTTGCCATCTTCATTAAATCAATTCCAGTACCTTGTAACTGCTCTGCTGCTTGTATAAAATATCTTCCATCAGTCCATAATTTAGCTTCTTTCTCTCCAACTAATAATGTACCAGCAGAACCAGTAAAGCCTGAAACTTCTGCTCTTCCTCTATAATACTCTGCTACATATTCACTTTGATGAGGATCTGCACTTGGAATTATATAATAATTGATATTATATTTTTTCATAACATCTCTTAATTTCTTAAGTTTACTCATTTTTCTTTCCCCCTATTTATAATAAATTGATTACTCTTTATATAATATTTACTTTAATAGTAATTCTAAAATATTTCAATTGTTTAAAAAATAAATTTTTACTACATTAATTATTATTTTCATTATCTAATTTATTACAATAACATTTTATCTTATTTATAAATTTGTTATCTCCCTTTAATACATAGGTACATATGAAAATACTTATTGGAATTATAAGTAAACATCCTATATTAGAAATAGCCAAGCTGAATAAATTTTGAAAAAATTCTTTAGAGTTAATAACACTTTCAAAGGTATAATTATTTTTCATGAATAAAATACTAATCATCATAGTTTCACCTATTGTAGCAAAGAAAAGTGTATTAACCGTAGTTCCTAATATGTCCCTTCCTACACTAAATCCCATCTTTATTAACTCTTTAATAGTAAGCTCACTATTAACTTCATTAAATTCAAATAATGATGAGGTTATTGCCATAGCTGTATCCATTATTGCTCCTAATAAACTTACTATAATCATACATATCATTAATTGATTCATATTAATATTTACATTAGGCGATAAATAAATACTAATATCTGAACTTAAATCCAATTCACTATATCCCCCAAAGCTAGATTTACTTCCAACAAAAGCAATCATTAGACTTAATAACAAAGTAACAAAAACAACTGAAATAACTGCTGAATATGTTTTTAAATTGTGTCCATTTTGATATATCAATGTTATCTGACAAAAAACTATAACACCTAAAATAGTTACTATTATTGGATTAATTCCTAAAATTATAAGATAAAGTCCCATTACTAATGCAAAAATATTGCATATAAGTGCAATAAATGACTTCGCCCCTCTATCTCCCCCTATTAGAATCATTAATACTAATAATACTATCGCTAATATCAGTATCATCTTTCTTCATTCCTTTCCTAAAAAATAATACTGCAACTAAAGCAGATATAGGTACAGCAGCAACTATTCCTATAGAGCCAATTAGAAATCTAACTATTTCAAACGAAATATCAAACTGAATCATCCTTAACAAGTTATATCCATTTATTATTTTCAATATAACAATAGCTAAACTTCCTCCCATATAAGAAAACATTAATACATTTATCATAGTTCCCATAATATCATGTCCAATTTCTCTTATAGATTTAACTAATTGCTTTACAGTAATAAACTTTGTTGAATTAACAATTTCATTAACAGCAGAATTAATTGTTATACTTACATCCATAACAGCCCCTAAACATCCTATTATTACACCTGATAAAAATATATTTTCTATATCATTAGGTCCTGCTATATAGTCCATTAATTCATAATGTAAATCCCCACCAAATTCTATAGTTAACTTATATAACACATATATCAATGAAGTTGTTATTAATGTTGATATTATTGCACCTATATTTTTTCTTGAAAAACCTCCAAGTAGCAATAATGTTACACTACTAAAGAATATTATCATTAATAGATTTATTAACATAAAATCCTTTCCTAAAATATATAACTTTATAAAATATATAAATGCAGATATATTAACAACTAATGTAGCTAATGTATATATTCCAAATTTTCCGGCTATAGCAACAATAGTAAATATAAATATTGCTATAAATAAAACTATAAATTTATCTCTTTTTAGTCCACTAATACTACCTGTAAATTCCCCATCATTATTCTTTATACTTACAAATAAATCATCACCATTTTTATATTTTTCATTTTTAAGAACAGATGATGAATATGTATTTTTTAAGGTAACTATTTCTCCTTTAAACTGACCATTTTTCACTTTAGCAGTAATAACCTGATTATAATAATTTTCTTCCCGTCCATTAGGTCCTTCCTCAGTTTTATCAAGAGATTCACTAACACTTATAACCTTTGCTATAGTTGATTTGTATATACTATAATTATTATTAGTCCATATAAATATAGCTACAAAAATAATAAATAATATTAATAGACTAAAAATTCTTATTTTATTGCTTCTAATATATTTTTTTGCTTCTTCCATAGTAACTCCCTTCTTAATATTAACAATATCTTATCAACTTAAAGTTTATATCCATATATAAGTATAACTCAAATAGAAAAAAGTTGAGAATAGTACATCCCCAACCTTTTTCTATAAATTTATTTTATTAACCTAATATTTGTTTTACCATTGGATTAATTTTAGCTCTATCGAATTTACCATTTACCATTGGCATTATTTCTTTCATTATTTTACCCATATCTTTAGCTGTATAGTTTCCATTAGTTATAATTTCTTTTAACATAGCATTAACTTCTTCTTCAGTTAATTGCTTTGGTAAATATGGTGTTAAAACTTCTAACGCAAAGTTTCCTTCTGCAATTTTCTCTTCATTATTAGCTTGAACTGCATATTCTAAAGCTTCCTTAGTTTGCTTTATGCTTTTTTCTATTATTTTAATAACATTTTCATCAGGAATATCCTCTCTGTTATTAACTTCATATGCCTTAATTTCAGAATTAACTAATCTTAAAACACTAACCCTTGCCTTATCTCTTGCTTTCATTGCAGCTATTTCATCTTTTTTTAATGTTTCTTTTAACATATTTATTATAGTTAGTTATAATAACTAACCTACCCTCGCTTTCATTTATTATATTTCTAAGTAAATTATACCAGTTTTATACTGAAAATCAAATTTAACCAAAATTTATTAGCTATAGAAATATACTTTATATTTTTTCATAGTTAAGTAAAATATATACATATGTTATAAATAGAAAATTAATTTCATCTAGTAGATAAATAGGAATTTCGTACTATATAAGTGTAGACATTAAGTGAAATATCACTTAATTATCTTCACTTATTTCTTTATGTTCCCATAAGCTTATTAAAATTATAATCATTATAAAATAGTGACATTACTGCAATACCATTAGCTCCCGATTCTATTACTTTTATATAATTTTCTAAATTTATCCCGCCTAAAGCAATTATATCGCACTTAACACACTTTCTAATCTCACTTATAAACTCAACACCTTTAGGCTCTAATCCCACCTTACATTTAGTCTCAAAAATATGAGATGCAAGAAGATACTTAGCCCCCTTACGGTAAGCTAATATACCCTCTTCAACAGTATGAACCGATACTCCCACATTATAATCAAATTCCTCTAAGCTCATAAAGTCTTTAAATGAAAGCTGAATTGTCCTTTCATTGACTTCCTTAAAAACATTAAGCTTTGAATTAATTATTATTTCTGTATTAGGTGATAGCTCTTTAACCTTATAATAAAGCTTTTTATATTCTTCATCCTTTAAACCTTTTTCTCTAAGTATAATTTTTATATTACGATAATTGGAAACCTTTTTTATTACCTCAAAATACTTTTCTTCACTTGCTAAAGTTCTATTAGTTATAAAATAAATAGGAACACTAATCATTGATTACTAATTCTTCTCCATTTAATATTTTCTTCATAGTTCTCATTGAACACATTTTTCCACACATTGAACAGCTTTCTTCATCATGTGGCTTAGATTCTGCTCTATATCTTCTTGCCTTTTCTGGATCTATAGCTAAATCAAACATCTTTTCCCAATCAATATCTGCTCTAGCCTTACTCATTTCATTATCCCAGTTTCTAGCTCCCTTAACTCCCTTTGCAATATCAGCAGCATGAGCAGCTATTTTAGACGCTATAATACCTTCCTTCATATCTTCTAAGTTAGGTAATCTTAAATGCTCTGCTGGAGTTACATAACATAAGAAATCTGCTCCATAAGTTGCAGCAATAGCTCCCCCAATTGCAGAAGTAATATGATCATATCCCGGTGCTACATCTGTAACTAATGGTCCTAAAACATAAAAAGGTGCTCCATGGCATAATCTTTTTTGCATAACCATATTAGCTTCTATTTCATTAAGAGCCATATGCCCTGGACCCTCAATAATAACTTGTACATTCTTTTCCCATGCTCTTTTTGTAAGTTCACCTAAGGTTATAAGTTCCTTAATTTGAGATGCATCTGAAGCATCATTTATTGAACCTGGTCTTAATGCATCTCCTAATGATAAAGTAATATCATATTTTGCACATATATCTAATAAATCATCATAATATTCAAAGAATGGATTTTCAGCATTATTCATTTCCATCCAAGCAAATAAAAGTGATCCTCCTCTTGAGACTACATTAGTTAACCTTTTATTTCTCTTAACTGTTTCAACTGCTTCTCTATTTAAACCTGCATGAATAGTTACAAAATCTACTCCATCTTGTCCATGCTTTTCAACTACATCAAGAAATTCCCTAGCAGTTAAATCTTTTAAATCTTTATCATAATATCCTAGTGCATCATATATAGGAACTGTACCAAGCATTGCTGTAAACATTTCTACTATAGTTTTTCTCATTTCTGCTGTTTTTCCATAGTTTGATAAATCCATTATGGCTTCAGCTTTCATTTCTAAAGCTGTTCTTACCTTATCTAATTCTTTTTCACAATCACAACAATCCTTTGATATACCTAAATTAACATTAATTTTAGTTCTTAATCCTTGGCCAATCCCCTCAGGACTTAAAGATTTATGATTTTTATTTGCAGGTATAACTACCTTCCCTTCTGCTACTAATGCTCTAATTTCTTCTACAGCTTTCTCTTCTTTAATAGCTACTATTTTCATAGCCTCTGTTATAATCCCTTTTTTTGCTGCATCCATTTGTGTTGTATAATTCATTTTTACTCCTCCTAAATTCTCTCCCAATCTTTTAATATAGGTTGATACCCTACTTCTTTTATCATTTCTATAATTTCTCCAACAGAACTTTCATCACTAATATCAAATTGTGCAGTTCCTGCATTTTTTAGTGTATGTCCCCCCACCTCTGTAGAAACTCCTGCACTCATTTTTGTAACACCAAAAGGTATTATATTCCTTCTTATCTCTTCATTTTCTCTCGTAGAAATATTCATTCCACATTGTGGTGCAAATAGTCTATAAGCTAAAAGAATTTGAACCATTTGTTTATCAGTAACACCTTTTATTTCACTTAATCCACCCTTACAAGGTCTTATTCTTGGTGGTGAATAAGTTATATCACATTGTGGATATTTTCTTCTTAAATAATCACCATGCAATGCTGTAAAAAATGCATCACGTCTAAAATCCGATAATCCTAAAAGAGCTCCTATACTTATACTTTTCATTCCAGCAATTGCTCCTCTTTCTGGGCCATCTAATCTATATTTGTAATTTTTCTTTGGTCCTGCCAAATGAACTTCATCATATACCTTCTCATCATATGTTTCTTGATATATAGTAAGTCCTTCTGCACCAGCCTTAACTACTTCTTTATATTGTTCTACAGTCATTGGCCACACCTCCATAGTTATCGAAGGAAAATACTCTTTTATTACATTAATTGCATCAACTATATAGTCAAGTGGTGAATGCTCTTGACTTTCACCAGTTAAAAGAATCAAATGCCTACAACCTTCTTTTGCAATTTCAGCTGCTTCATTTTTTATCTCTTCCATATTTAATCTTCTTCTATTAATAGAATTTTCAATATTATATCCACAGTATTTGCACTTATTTACACAGTAATTTGAAATATACATTGGAGTATATAATAAAACTGTTCTACCAAAATACTGTAAGCTTAAACTTACTGCCTTTTGAGCCATTTCTTCTAAATGACTTTCTGCTTTAGGAGATAATAAATTTAATAAATCCTCATGATTTAAGCATCTTTCATTAATGCTTCTTCTAATATCATCATCTGTTACATTTTCAAAGTAACTATCAAAATCAAAATCCCTATATTTTTCTATAACACTATAAAAACTCAAAATTTAGCCATCTCCTTAACCTAAAAATCCTGTTAAAGGTGATGATGCATTTGCTTCTTTTGATACAGCTCCAAATTTAGATAAATAAGCAAGTCTTCCCGCTTCAACTGCCATTGAAAATGCCTTTGCCATATTAGCTGGATTTTTAGATGATGCTATCGCAGTATTAACAAGACAAGCTGCAGCTCCTATTTCCATAGCCTCCATAGCTTGAGATGGCTTACCTATTCCTGCATCAACTATTATTGGAGTATCTAATTCATCAATCATAATTTGAATAAGTTCTTTTGTTCTAAGACCTCTATTACTTCCAATTGGAGCTCCAAGAGGCATAACAGCAGCAGCTCCAGCTTCTATAAGCCTTCTACCTGCATAAAGATCTGGACACATATAAGGAAATACAACAAATCCTTCTTTTGCAAGTATCTTTGTTGCTTTTATTGTTTCTTCATTATCTGGAAGTAAATATTTTGAATCACTTATAACTTCTATCTTAATCCAATCTCCACATCCTAACGCCCTAGCAATTCTAGCAATTCTTACTGCCTCCTCTGCATTTCTAGCTCCAGATGTATTTGGAAGCAATATAACATCTTTAGGTATATTAGAAAGAATATCTTCTTCCTTATGATCTAAATCAACTCTTCTTACTGCTAATGTAATAACTTGCGAACCACTATTTTCTAATACATCTTTAATTAAAGCATTAGAAGGATATTTACCTGTACCAACAAACAATCTATTATTAAGCTCAACTCCACCTATAACTAACTTATCACTCATTTTTTACTTACCCTCTTCCCCTAAAATAATTCTTAGTGCACAATTTGCCATATGGTTTGCACAAATAGCTACTCTTGGTGCCATAAGTCCATTCCCCTCTTTAGCTTCATTTACACCATCTCCACATATATAAAATCTACTATTTATTTTTCTAGTAATTATGTCATTAGAAGGATAATAGCTTGCCATCCCTGACGAAGCTATCAATACTTTATCTTTCATTTCAGAAAGTACAATGCTACTTAACTCCGCCTTACATTCTGGATTATCAAATGCCTCAATTATTATATCTACATCATTAAAAATTTCCTTTATATTATTTTTATTTAATTTTTCTATAATACCTGTAATATTTATAAATGGATTTACCTCTTTTAAATTTCTTTTTAGAGCTATTACTTTATATTCTCCAATATCTTTAATATAATATTGCTGTCTATTTAAATTTGAAGGTTCTACTATATCAAAATCTACAATTTTAATATTATTTACACCTATTCTTGCTAATGATAATGCAACATTAGATCCAAGGCCACCAGCTCCTGCTATTCCTATAGATACTTTTTTAACTTTCTCATAAACCATCGGAGTATGCCTAGCTACTATTAGCGACTCTAATTCTTCCTTATTAGGCATTTCTCCTTTTCTAATAAATGAAATACAATCACCATCTTTAAGTAGTATGTCCTCTTTTATTGGAAAACCATTTAAAATTATTATCTCAGCTCCACTTTTAACTTCATCTCTAAGCTGAAAACAAGAAACTCCTTCAAAAATCTCAATATATTTTTCATTAATCTTAATCCTCATATTCTACCCCTTATATAATTAATCGATCTGTTAAGTTATATGAACATTGCTCTTCTCAACCTAAGGAAATACAATAGGTTTACAAGACTAAATAATACC
>OKWY01000023.1_pt1 | contig 97234 bp, 79 predicted proteins | sample 1607041 | NCBI WGS metagenome assembly OKWY01 (sample SAMN07501038, study PRJEB24779) | human gut metagenome | isolation source: stool | host: human infant | place: USA: Pittsburgh, PA | reverse complement strand
TTGGAGCGGGTAGTGGGAATCGAACCCACCTTTCCAGCTTGGAAGGCTGGAGTATTACCGATATACGATACCCGCATGTTCCTTATTTAGTTAATCAGATTTACTCATAAAAGTCAAGTCTAATTTAACTAAATGGTCGGGGTGACAGGGATCGAACCTGCGACCTCATGGTCCCAAACCACGCGCGCTCCCATCTGCGCCACACCCCGGTAATCACATTGCTACATCTCGCAGCGACAATGATTATTCTACATTATGATTTTTAATCCGTCAATACCTTTTTTCATTTTTTTTATAATTTTATTTTATACCTCTTTTATATATATAATTGGTTCATTATCATCATCTAATTCAATATATCCTAAAGTCTTATCAATATTACCCATTCCGTGTGAAATACTTCCTGGATTCATCAACGTTAATCCATCATACTCCTCAATAATAGGTAAATGAGAATGTCCAAATAAAACTATGTCTGCTCCAATCTCTTTTCCCCTATAATAAATAGAATTATATCCATATTTAACCCCATACTTATGGCCATGACACATAAATATTTTCTTCCCTTTAATTTCTATTACTCTTTCTTCTGGATATTTACCATTAAAGTCACAATTTCCCCTAACAGCATATACTTCTCCATGAAATTCTTTTGTAATTTCATTTAAATCATTTTCTCCATCACCTAAAAAAATAAGTATTTCTGCATCACTTATTTTACTCTTTATCTTACTTATACTATTTCTATTACCATGAGAATCACTTATAACCGCAATAAGCACTATAATCATCCCTTCTTATAAATTATCTAAATTGTTCCTTACGCGTAAGTGAAAAAATGAAATATTTATTTTCCAGGAAACGTGAAATTTTCACCTAGAATTTATATAATTGATTCCATAAGGCTGGCTAAAGTTTTTAAACTCGCTATCACTCAAACAGTAAAAACTTCTTCACGCCACTTTACTCCATCAATTATTAAATTCTACGGTTCAATTTCAATGTTTCTTCCAAATTAATATTTCATTTTTTCTTTTTTCACATAACTAATTACAACCTTGCACCTTATAGTTAATTATTTCTGATACATATATATAAAAAATAATTAACTTTTAAGTTCGCATTGCAGTTCATCAAGTGGAAGAAAAATATTAATATTACCTGAATTAATTTTTCGCTCCACATGATAAACATTATTAAATTAGTATATTTTTAAGTTTTTTAAGAGCATTTCCTCTATGAGATATTGCATTCTTTTCTTCTGGTGTTGCTTCTCCAAATGTTTTATTGAATCCTTTATAAAAGAATAATGGATCGTATCCAAATCCACCTTCTGTTTTTAGCTCTTCTATAATAGTACCTTCAACTTCCCCTCTTACAGTTTTAACATTTCCATCTTCAAATACTACTGCTATTACACAAACGAATCTAGCACTTCTGTCATCACCATTAAAATCTTTCATTTCTTGTAATAGTTTAAGATTATTTTTATAATCATTACCATGTTCTCCAGCATACCTAGCTGAATATACTCCTGGTTCTCCATTTAAGCAATCTACTTCTAATCCAGAATCATCTGATAAAACTATAAAATTACTTTCACCCTTATTTACTAAATATTGATGTATTTCCACTGCTTTCTTTTTAGCATTTTCTTCGAAAGTCAAACCATCTTCTTCAACTTCTATATCAATATCCATATCCTTTAATGAATAAACTTCAAAGGGAAATCCTTTAAGTATTTCTTTTATTTCTTTTATTTTCTTTAAATTATTGCTAGCTAAAATTATTCTTTTCATACTACTCTCCCGTTCCAATCCATAAAGAATCCATTTTTAAACATTCCTTTTGTAATTGAATCATTTGTTTTATACCCTTTTCTGCTAAATCTAATAGCTCATTTAATTCTTTTCTATTAAAAGGTGCTTCTTCTCCTGTACCTTGAATTTCTACGAATTCACCCTCATCTGTTCCAATAACATTCATATCAACCCTTGCAGTTGAATCTTCTTCGTAACATAAATCAAGTAATTTTTCATCTCCAACTATACCTACACTTGTTGCACATAAAAATTTTCTAATAGGATATACCTTAAACGGCTTATGTCTATGAAGCTTATTCATAGCATCAACCAATGCAACAAATGCACCACAAATAGAAGTAGTTCTTGTTCCACCATCAGCTTGAATTACATCACAGTCTATCCAAATAGTTTTTTCTCCTAAGGCTTTTAAATCAACAACAGATCTTAATGCTCTACCTATCAATCTTTGTATTTCCATAGTTCTACCATCAACTTTTAATCTTGCTATATCTCTCGGCTTTCTTGTTGCAGTAGAACGCGGAAGCATATTATATTCTGCTGTTATCCATCCCTCTCCTGTACCTTTTAAAAAGGGAGGAACCTTCTCTTCTATTGATGCAGTACAAATCACCTTAGTATCACCAACTTCAATTAAAACTGATCCCTCTGCATGTTTTATATAATTTCTAGTTATCTTTGCATGTCTAATTTGATCATTCTTTCTTCCGTCACTTCTCATTTATAAATCCTCCATTTTAATAATTACTTATATATATAAATTTCTCCTTTTTTAAAAAATAATGCAACAAATTCCCACTCTACTCATAATATTAATATAAGAATTAATTAAGAGGTGAAAAATTTGAGATATATTGGGCCATTTTTTAGAATGAATAGCCTTTCTGAAAAGGAAATTAACGGACAACTTTTTTATTTATCTAAAGAAGCAGTAAAAACTATTGTATTAAACTCAAAATGCGGTTTAGTCTCTCAAATAAAAAAGTATAATAAATTATCTTCCTCAATTGATATTACCACAAATAGTAATTTTTCTCCACTATTATGTGTATATAGAAAGGCTTCTCCAACATTTATTCATAGTAAAAATTCAAACGGATTTGATGAAGAAACTTTTAAAAAAGAAATCAATCCAAGTACTAATGCATTAATGTCATTGTGCTTATTAGAATTATTAGATTACTATAGAGGATTTGAAAATATAGACAAAAGTATTTATTCAATTAATGAAATATATAAAAATCTAGTAAAAGACCAACTTGATTTTTACTCAATACATTTAAGAAACAGAGAAGGTGTATTTGTAGATAAAAAGAACATATTAGAAAGTAATTCTAAAAATTTCAATCTAGTTGATAAAGATAAAAAATTTAAGTTTTCTGATCAATCATTTATGATGATTGCATATTATTTATACTCTATAAAAAATCCTAATGATGAATCTTCTGATTTATATAAAGAATTTTCAGAACAAATTTTAAAGATGTTCTGTGATTTTAAAGATCAAATATATGATTGTTCATTAGATGAAATCTGCAAGGTTTTATTAGCATTAAATATTCTTTATAGCTATAATTATAATAATGATGAATTGAAAGATTTAATTATAGACCTTGCTGATTATGCTATGTGTAAGTTTGATGAAAAAGATTATTATATTGATTCATTAGATACAGCTTCCTTATGTTCTATAGTTCTAACTTTATCTTATAAACATACAAAAATACTAACATTTTCAGAAAAGACAACAGAAATTATAAATAGACTATATACTTTGTATGATGAGGATAAGGGTGCTTTTTATAAGCTTTCTTCAAAAAAAGAAATTAAATATTCATGCTTTGATATTACATTCTATATTCTTGCTTTTATTATTTATCAAAGTATAATTAGTAATTCTAATGAATATCGAATTATGATATCTACTATATATAAGAAATTTATTATTAACTCCGGTCTAATAACAAGTTGGCCAGAAGCTCCAACTTTAGATGATTATGAAAGATATCGTGGTTTTAGTTTAAATTCTAATGATATGGTTGATGAAAGTTATTTTAGAATGCCTAATATACCAACCCCTGATAGTACTGGGATTGCTCCAATATTCAATAAATATATAACTTACAATAAACGTAAAGATTCATTTTCTATTAGTAAAAATACATTCGACAGCTATAGAAATTTCTTAAACTTCTTTTTACTTATTCATCTTTTTAAGGATGAATATATGGATGAATTAGGATTACTAGAAGATAATATCCTTTCAACCACTGAAGTTAGAAAATCACAAGAAGAATCTATTAACACTGATGTAGTATCTTCTGATGTAACTACTGAAACTGAAAAGATTATAGAAACTCAAGTTAATACTTCAACAGAGGTAATTGATACTGTTCCTGTTGATATAATAGTCGATGAAAATCCTGTAGAAATACAACCAACATCATTAAATAAATCTAATGAAAATAATGAACAAACAACTAAAATTTAATTATTATTGTGATTCAAAGAAAAGAATGATTAAGGAATAAAAATAGTATTCCTCAATCATTCTTTCTTATTTCTTTATACTTTTAAAATCTATATTTCCATTTCCATCTAATATTTTACTATCAACATTACTATCAACAGCTATTGTATTATTATAAAATAATAACGGTAATATTCTATAATTATTAAATAAATCTTCTTCTATTTGTGCAAATAACTCTTCCTTCTCAGCTTTTGAATTTGAATTATTTATCATTTCCCTTTGATCCTTTGGAAGAAAACTAGAAATAGTATTTAAAAGTTGCTCATCATCATCTAACTTTGCATAAACATTAACTAAAGCAATGTCATAATAATTCTTCTCACTAATTAAATTCATATCATCCTCAGATAATAAATTAACTACAATTGAAGTCTCAGTATTGTTTTTAAACCAATTAGTGATATAACTAGTTATATCTTTATTTTCAAGACTTTCTTGGGCTACTAATACAATCTTTGATGGCATAGTTATTTCTTTTTCAGTATTAACCATAACATTTCTACTTTGAAGTTTAGTTATATCCTCTTTGTCCTCTCTAAAATAACTACATTCTGCTAACTCAACTAATATATTGTTTTGATTTTGATATTCTTCTATAGCTTCATTCACTAACCTATAAATTTCATTTTTAACTTCATTAGAGAAGTTAGAATTATTTACATTAAAGGCTAAATATAATGCTTCATTTGATGGAGATTCTATTAACTTTCCTTCTGTTTTCAATCTTTCTAATTGGCTTTTAGGAGGATTAATTACAATATCTCTATTTCCTATCTCAAAAGCCGCTAATGCTAAATCTTCACTTTCATCCTTAACTAAATGTATAGTTTGGGCTAATTCTACACTAGATTTATCACTTCTTTTTAGTATAACCTCTGTTTCACTTATACTATCAATACAATAATCACCAGAATAAGGTATATCTTTATAATTTAAAGCTATATCTTCCCAAAATAAAATGTCTTTTCTTAATCTATACTGTGGTTTTGTTAGCTCTTCTATAAATCCATCATCTTTAGAATTTAATCTTATTTTTATACTATTTTCATCAGAAGTAATTGCAACAGCTTCACTAAAACTTTTATCACTTTCTAAATAATCTCTTACTCCGTAAACATTTAATAATGCTGATATTTCATTATCTTCTGTAATTACCTCTCTAAAAAATAAAACAATATCTTCTGGTGTTATCCTATTACCATTGCTCCAATATGCATCATTTCTTATTTTAAAAACATATTCTAATCCATCTTCATTTATTTCATAACTTTCTGCTAATGAAGGTTGTATATTCCCATCTGAATCAATCTCTACTAATCCTTTACTAGTAGCACAAACTATATCTTGTTGTCTTTTATCTAAATCACCTATAGATTTTAAATTTGTTGGTATACTATTTATTGAATACACAATATCAGCTGTATTATTTGAAGCTTGCTTTGGTGTTCTATCTATAAAACTTAATAAAATAATTATAGTTATAATTGAAATAGAAATAGTTAATATTATTTTTTTCAAATTTATTTCCCCTTTCTACATACTTTTTTATAATTATAGACATAATTATTAAGAATTAATCTTTTAAATTATAAATTAATATTTTTATAGAATTATTTCCAATTTATGATATAATCTTTTAAGTAAGATTTAAAATTTTATATTTTGTCACTCAAAATTACTCATACAATAAAAAAGATGAATTTCTTTTTATAAACTTATGGAGGTACTAATATATGACAACTGCACTACAAGTAGTTCAAATAATTTTCCAATCAGTAGCTATTATTTTTATGATTTGCTTTATGTTTATTGGAATATGGGCTTTCATAGCTTTTCTTAAAATGGCTAAGAATCAACGAATTCAAACTTTTTTACTTGAAAAAATAAATAAAAGCATTTCATCACTTGAAAAAATAACAACTAAAGATGAACCTTCTTTAGATACAAATTTTTTAATGGAAGATTTAACACCTAATGAAGATAATAATATTATAAAATTTGATGATAATATAAATTAAAAAAGCAGTTACAAATAACGCTTATTTGTAACTGCTTTTTTAATTAGTGAAGCTGTCGCATTAAGAATAAACACTAGAATATATTGTTTTTATTTTTAATTCCAAAACAATATATTGTGTATAAAATTTTTAGTGCGACAGCCCCATTAATCAATTAAATCATTTTTTCAAATTCCTCTTCTGATAACACAGTAATTCCTAAATCTTGTGCTTTTGTTAATTTAGAGCCTGCTTCTTCTCCAGCTATAACATAATCTGTTTTCTTACTTACACTTCCTGAAACCTTCGCACCTAAAGATTCTAATTTAGCTTTTATTTCACCCCTAGAGTAATTTTGTAATGTTCCTGTAACAACTACAGTTTTACCATTGAATGAACTTTCTACTATAACTTGCTCTTCAAATGAAGGATTTACTCCAAGATTTAACAACTCCTCTATAGTATCTAATACCTTTTTCTCATGGAAGAATTCTAAAACACATTTAGCTACTATATCACCAACATCTTGAACAGATACTAATTCATCAAATGTAGCACTCTTTAATCCTTCTATTGATTTGAATTTATTAACTAAATCTTTAGCAGTTTTAACACCAACATTAGGAATACCTAATGCATATATAAATCTATATAATTCAGGCGTTTTACTTCTTTCTACTGCATCTAATAGATTTTGAGCTTTCTTTGGCCCAAATTTATCTAAAGTTAATAATTTTTCATAATCTAACTTATATAAATCTGCAATTGATCTTATATCAAGTCTTTCAAATAATTGCTCCGCTGTCTTTTCTGAAAATCCTTCAATATTCATTGCATCTCTACAAGCAAAATGAACTATACTTTTTACCATTTGAGGTTTACATGATAATGTATTTTCACAGAAATAGTGAGCTCCATCTAAAACTAAATGACTTCCACAAGCTGGACAAGTTTCTGGAACTTTAATTTCAGTAGCATTTTCTAAACTTGATTCAACAACTCCCATAATTTCTGGAATAACATCATTAGATCTTCTAATAAATACATCTGCACCTATCATTACACCTTTTCTTTTAATATCATCCATATTATTAAGGGTTGCTCTCTTAACTGTAACTCCAGCAAGCTCAACTGGCTCAAGTATTGCTGTAGGGCCAACTCTACCACTTCTACCAACATTCCATTCAACATCTAAAAGTTTAGTTGTAGCCTCTTGAGCTTCAAACTTAAATGCAATTGCCCATTTAGGGAACTTAACTGTATATCCTAAAAGTTCTCTAGTTCTTATATCGTCTATAGCAATAACAACTCCATCGATGTCATAATTTAAATCAAATCTCATATCTTTGATTTCAGTTATATATTTTTCTACCTCTTCTAAAGTAGTTGCATACCTTATATAATCGTCCATTGGAAGACCTTTTTCTTTTATGAAGTTAAGCATTTCTTCATAAGTTTTAAACTTTTGACCTTCTTTATATCCTACATCATAGAAAAATGCAGAAAGTCCTCTTCTAGCAGTTTCTTTAACATTTAGGTTTCTTAAAGCCCCAGCAGCACCATTTCTCAAGTTTTTAAGTGGTGTTTCTGATGTAGCATTATATTTATCAAAGGCTTCGACAGTCATTATTGCCTCACCATGAACTTCAAATAAATCGCCACTTGAAGTCTTTAAAGGAATTTCCTTTATTGTCTTAACTTGAGCAGTTACTTCTTCTCCAATTTCACCATTTCCTCTTGTTGCAGCAGTTTGAAGAATTCCATTTTCATCATATGTTAAGTTAATAGTTAATCCATCAAATTTCTTTGTTATAACATATCTAAGGCTAGGTAAATTTTCACCTCTAGAATTCATCTCATTTACAAACTTAACATTCCTATTATGCCATTCTTTTATTTCATCAAAGCTTTGGGCCTTATCTAAACTCCAAAGTCTTGCTTTATGAGTATATTTATTAAATCCTTGAAGAACTACATCCCCAACTCTTTGCGTTGGTGAATAAGGCAATACATATCCTGTCTCTTCTTCTAATGCTCTTAATTCATCATACTTGCTATCATATTCCTTATCAGATACTGATGGATTATCTAAAGAATAGTATTCATAGGCATACTTATTTAAAAGTTCAACTAATTCCTCTACACGAATCTTCTTATCCATTTAAATCTCCCTTTCTTCATTTACAAATTAAAAGTGGTAAGCTAAGAGTTTAATCTTAAGCCTACCCCTTGTCACTTATAGTTCTTATAAAAGCTCTAGTTTTGCCATTGATAACATCAGCATTTTTACTCCTTGTTGATTAAATGCTATTGTTAACTTTTTATCTCCATTTACATCTGCTACTGTAATTATTGTTCCTTCACCAAATTTATCATGTTTAACCTTTCTTCCAATGGTAGCTTCTGCAACAGTCATTGTAGATGTCGATGAAGCTTTATTTGATATTGAACCTGAGTTATTTACTCCACCAAAGTTTCTATTTTCAAAAGTTCCATAATTACTTCTTAAACTATGTGGATTGCTGTAAGAAGGCTTAAACCTACCATTTACTGTTCCTGCACCTGAAGCTGTAGTTACATCTTTGCTATCACCAGTAATTGTAACGTATTCCCTAAGTTCTGGCTTAATTTCAGAAATAAAATCTGATTGTGGATAAGCTACTGTTCTACCAAATACTCTTCTAACTTCAGCAGATGTCATAAATAAGTTTTCCTTTGCTCTAGTTATCCCAACATAACAAAGTCTTCTAGACTCTTCCATTTCAGCATCACTATTAAATGAAGCTTGACCTGGGAATATTCCATTTTCCATACCTACCATAAATACTACTGGGAACTCTAATCCCTTTGCGCTATGAATAGTCATTAAAACAACGCTACCATTTTCATCTTCTTCATCATCAAGTTTATCTGTATCTTGAACTAAAGAAACTTTTTCTAAGTAAGCTTCTAATTGTGTCTTGTTTATATCAAATTCACTTGATCCTGCTTCCTTTTCTTTTTCATAATTTTTCTCAAAGTCAACAGCATCAGATACAAGTTCCTTTAAGTTTTCTATTCTACTCTTATCTTCAATTTGTTTCGAAGCTTCAAGTTCTCTAATATACCCTGTATCCTCTAAAATCGTCTCAATTAAATGTGATACTGGTACTGTTTCAGAGATAACCATTAGATTTTCCATAAGCTCCATAAACTTTTCAATTCCTGCACAATTTCTAGCAGTTAATGTTGGAATAGTTCTAACTTCTGATAGTGCATCCCATAAAGGTAATTCATAACTTTCAGCGAAATCTAAAACCTTTTGTATAGTTGCATCTCCAATTCCTCTCTTAGGAACATTTATTATTCTTCTTAAAGCTATACTATCAGAAGGATTAACTAGAACTTTTAAATAACTTAACATATCTTTAATTTCTTTTCTATCATAGAACTTAGTTCCACCAACAATCTTATAAGCTATTGCTGCTCTTCTTAAACTTTCTTCAAATATACGTGATTGAGCATTAGTTCTATAAAGTATGGCAAAATCTTTATATTGCTTATTTTGCTCTTTCTTTATTTTTTCTATTTGATTAGCTACAAATGTACCTTCATCACTATCAGAATATGCCCTATATACTTTAATTTTACTTCCACACTCTTGCTCTGTTCTAAGAACTTTGCTTTTTCTATTTGCATTGTTCACTATAACAACATTAGCTGCATTTAATATATTAGCCTTTGAGCGATAATTTTGCTCAAGCTTTATTACCTTTGCATCTGGATAGTCTTTCTCAAATCCAAGTATATTTTTTATATCTGCACCACGCCACTCATAAATACATTGGTCATCATCCCCTACAACACAGATATTTCTATGTTTTGCTGCAAGTAATGTTACAAGTTCGTATTGAGCTCCATTTGTATCTTGATACTCATCTACCATAATATATTGGAATTTTCTTTGATAAAACTCTAATGTTTCTTGATCTTTCTTAAATAATTCTACTGTCTTACAAATTAAATCATCAAAGTCTAAAGCATTATTTTCCTTTAACCTTTTTTGATACATTCTATAAACTTCAGCAATCTTCTTTTCTCTGAAGTTATCTTCATGCTCTCTATAGTAAGAATCTGCACTTTGCATATTATCCTTTGCCTTGCTTATCTTACCCATTATTTCTTGTTCAGTTATTTCCTTATCATTTATATTAAGAATTTTTATACACTCTTTTATAAGTGTCTTTTGATCAGTTCCATCATATATAGTAAAGTTCTTTTTATATCCAAGCTTTTCAATTTCTCTTCTCAGTATTCTTACACAAGTTGAGTGAAATGTAGATATCCACATATCATTAGCCTTATCACCTATAAGCGCTTGCACTCTTTCTTGCATTTCTTTAGCAGCTTTATTAGTAAATGTTATTGCTAATATTTTATAAGGAAAAATATTTAAATCTTCTATCATATGAGCCATTCTATGTGTTAAAACTCTAGTCTTACCTGAACCTGCCCCTGCTAAAATAAGTACAGGCCCTTCTACAGTTATCGCACCTTCATATTGTTCTTTATTAAGTAAAGATTTTAAATCCAAAAGAACATCCTCCCTTCATTTTCACGACTAAATTACCTTCTTTAATCGAACATACAATCTATATAAAAATTATTATAACATAGTTAGTATATATTATTCCCATAATTAATTAAATTTAAAAAAACTATTATATAAAGAGGATAATATAATAAAAGTTATTTAATTAATACTTTTTACTAAGATAAAGAAAATCTCAGAGTAAAATAATTTATTGATTTTATTTTTAAACGCAAAAAAACGCAACCCTTGGGGCCAGGTTGCGCTTCAGCAATAAGCAATAAATAAAAAGGGGGCTATTTAATTCCTTTTATTTATCCTTGCATTAATATTATAGTAAAGAAAATTTTATATTGCAAGGGATTTTTGAAAAATATCTTGCTAAATTTTATACATATGAATGTTTTACTATCATTTTTTGTTTTCTTTCGTTAAAAACTCTTTAATACAGCCAATTCTTCATTAGTAAGCTCTCTATATTCGCCTTCTTCTAAATCTTCATCTAATGGTAATGTACCAAACTCAGTTCTCTTTAAATATGTAACCTTTTTACCTACAGCCTCAAACATCCTCTTAACTTGATGGAATTTACCTTCTTGAATTGTCACCATAACTTCAGAACCACTGTCAGTAGCACTTAATATTTCTAGTTTTGCTTCCTTGCAAACATATCCATCATCTAATGTTATTCCAGACTTAAATTTACTTATATCTTCATCAGTAACTTTCTTATCTATCTTAGCATAATAAACTTTATCAACCTTCCACTTTGGAGATATTAATCTATGATTAAGTTCACCATCATTTGTTAATAATAACAAGCCTACTGTATCTTTATCTAATCTTCCTACTGGGAATGGTTCAAATACTTGATGCTCAACCTCTAATAAATCAATCACTGTTTCATCTCTATTATCATAAGTAGCAGATACTACTCCATCAGGCTTATTCATCATTAAATAAATAAACTTTCTATAGAAAATTTCTTCTCCATTAATTATAATCTTATCATTTTCAGGATCTACTTGCATTCCACTATCCTTGGCTACTTCCCCATTAACCTCAACTAATCCACTTCTGCAAATTTTCTTAAGTTCTTTTCTTGTACCATAACCTAAATTAGATAGTACCTTATCTAGTCTTTCCATAAAACACCTCTTAAAACTTTTATATAGCTTATTCTATTATTAATATCTCCCAATTGCAAGAATTTAAAAACATAGCCTCCAGGGATAATCCATATATTGGATTATCCCCGGAGGCACATACATTTTTTGTAATTATTTAATTTCAAAATCGATAGTATCATAATCTTCATATGGAGTATCTTTATGAAAACTTTTATCTAAAACTAGTACTCTATACTTACCACTCTTAAATGGAACAAATGTATAATAATTTTTCCTACTATATCCTTGTGCTAAAACCCATTCACCATTTATCATAATATAAAATTCGTAACATACCTCTTTTCCGCCTTCTGATACGGCTTCAAAAGTCACTTCTTTTCCTATTTCTAAATCATTAGATGAAATCTGTAATTTTGTTGAATTTACAGGCATAACTTCATGAACATAAATAGAAACTTCTCTTTTGCTATCATATTCTTCAGTAGATTTCACATTTTTTGCGTATATTACAAAAGTATATTTTCCAGGACACTTAGGTTTTATCTTTATTGATTTTTCATCTATAAATTCAGTATTTTCTACTTCATATCCATTTATTTTTGTTACAAATTTAGTTAAAACATCTTTTGTATTTTTAATAATTGTCTCAATATTAATTATGTCTCCTACTAAGTAAGTTTCTTTACTATTTAATAAAATATAATCAATATCTGCTGCTATATAATCTTTTGCTTGAATAAATAAAGATGTTGATGCATCATAATCTTTTGAAGAAAATTCATCTTTTATCTTAATATCAACTTCATATTCTCCAGCTTCCTCCGGTATAAAGTTAATCCAATTATTAGCTCCATAATCTATATTCTCTTTCTGAATACCATTTTTATATATTGTAAATTTATATATAGGCTTAATTCCTCCATCTGTTTTAACCTTAATATTTATAGTTTCACCTATTATACATCTTTTTCCTTTATCACATTTAACATCAACTATTCTAACAGGCTTTTCCCCTTTATTATAAATTTCATATTGAATAGATTTTATATCTTCATGATCTCCTCCAAATGAAATATCTTTAACTTTAAGAGTTATCTTATATTTCCCCTCATCTCTAGGCTCCCATATAAACTCATTTCCCCTTATATATCCACTATCTTCAGAAACAGGACCTTCTATAATATATCTATATAATAATTCTCTTCCTCCATCTACTAAAGCTAATAAATTAACTTCAGTTCCAACTGCTTGTGGTGATTTAATATCACTTTTAAACGATCTAATCTTAACCTTATTATATGGATCTACATTATAAACAATAACAGCTCTATCATCAAAAGAATTTGTTGAGAACATATCTCTTACATAACATAATAACTTATATTCACCTGGTAATTTTTCTTTAAAAGTAACCATACTCTTAGAAGAAAAATCTTGAATACAAGTAACTCGTCCTTCTTTGTTTATCTTTAAAAATTTATATAATAGCGGTCTATTTTTTTCATAATTAGCTTCAACCTTAAAAATTAACTCTTCATTAACCAACATATTTTGAGTTAAACATAAAAAGTTTGTTATTTCTATGTTTTCTAAATCCTTAACTTCAAACTTTACAGTTGTAAAATCATCAACATTTCTTTCAGATTGTACATTTTTGCATTCTATTAATACTTCCATCTTCCCTGGATTTGTAGCTGTAAAAGTAAACTCATTTTCTGTATTGTAATCCCTTAAAATTTCCCAATCCTTTTTTCCTTTTATCCAAAACCTATATAGTACTAACTCTTCACTAGTACTAACATTAATATGTAGCTTTTCTCCTACATTTATTTTATTTTTATCTATTTCAACTTTATTAATCAACTTTGAATTTTCTACTATTTCATATTCTGATCTACCAAGATAGTCATATGCATTTTTACAATTAGTCGATTTCCCTTGAACCATTATCATATACTTCCCTGGTTTAGCAGGTTTCCACGTACAAATATTGCTTTTTGAAAAGTCTTGTATAGGCTTCCATATCCCCTCAATCCCTTCCATAAACTTATATTCAACATCATCATTTTCAGTTAAAAATGCTGCAATATTTATATTTTTATTTAAGTCAGCAGGGCTTTTATTGTCAAAATCAATTAAAACCTCTTTCATCTCTCTCCACCTCACCATTTCCTATATATTAAACTGCCGTTATTTACATAATTTTCTATTTAAATTATACTATTTCCTATTTAAAATAAAAACTGAAATTTGTCTAATATATATAAAAAAAAGAACAAACTATAGATATATTTCTACAGCTTATTCTATATTTTTATCTTTTATTAAATATAATAAATTATTTTGTAATCTATTATCATCTTCTATAGTTCTTTTTTTAGCATTAGGAGTTTTTCCTCCACCTCGTCTTATCTTTTGAGATAAATGCCTTTGCTCTAACATAGCTCCAATATTTTCATTTGTGTAAATATATCCCTTAGGACTAATTACATTAGCTTTCTTACCTAAACAAATAGCAGCAACACCATAATCTTGAGAAACTATAATATCACCATTACTACATTCATTTACTACCTTCATATCAACACTTTGAAATCCACTATCAACAACTCTAACTTCTCCATAATTTACTGTTATGTAATGATTAATATCACAATAAATTATAACTTCTAGCTCATACTTCTTTGCTATATTTGTAATAATGGAGATACCTGGACAGGCATCTCCATCAACTATAATCTTCATATTATAAAATAATTATTTTAATCTAGATTCTAATTCAGCTTTTAATTCTTCATAACCTGGCTTACCAAGTAAAGCAAACATATTTTTCTTGTAAGCTTCAACTCCTGGTTGGTCAAATGGATTTACCCCTAATAAGTATCCACTTATTCCACAAGCTTTTTCAAAGAAATAAACTAATTGTCCAAAGTAGTATGGGCTTAATTCTGGAATATTTAATACCATATTTGGTACTCCACCATCATTATGAGCTAATAAAGTTCCTTGGAATGCCTTCTTATTAACGAAATCAACAGTCTTTCCTGCTAAGAAGTTTAATCCATCTGCATCATTTTCAGAAGCTTCTATAACTATTTCTTTAGTAGCCTTTTCTACATTAAGAACTGTTTCAAAAATTATTCTATTACCATCTTGAATGAATTGTCCCATTGAATGTAAGTCAGTTGAGAAATCAACTGCTGCTGGGAATATACCCTTTTGATCCTTACCTTCTGATTCTCCATATAATTGTTTCCACCATTCATTGAAATAGTGTAATGCTGGTTCATAGTTAACTAAAACTTCTACTGCTTTACCTTTATTATATAAAGCATTTCTCATAGCAGCATATTGGTAACAAGCATTTTCCTTTAATGAAGGATTAGAGTAAATTTCTCTTGCATCAGCAGCTCCTTGCATCATTTCTTCAATATTTATTCCAGCCGCTGCGATTGGTAATAAACCAACTGCAGTTAAAACAGAAAATCTTCCACCAACATTATCTGGAACAACAAAAGTTTCATACCCCATTTGATCAGCTAAACCTTTTAATGCTCCTCTTTCCTTATCAGTAGTAGCAAATATTCTTTCTTTTGCTCCTTCAATTCCATATTTCTTTTCCATGAAGTCTTTAAATAATCTAAATGCTATTGCAGGTTCAGTTGTAGTACCTGATTTAGATATAACATTAACAGATACATCTAATCCTTCTATAGCTTCAAATAATTCTGATATATATGTTGAACTTATATTATTTCCAACAAAGAATACCTTCGGAGTCTTTCTCTTGTTATTTGGTAATACATTATAGAAATTGTTTGTTAACATTTCTATAGCAGCTCTTGCTCCAAGGTATGAACCACCTATTCCTATAACAACTAACACATCTGAATTTGATTGAATTTTCTTAGCTGCAGCTTGTATTCTTTCAAATTCTTCTTTGTCATAATCAACTGGTAGGTCAACCCATCCTAAAAAGTCGTTACCAGCTCCTGTACCTTCATGAATTGTATCATGAGCCCACTTAACCATACCTTCCATCTTATCTAATTCACATAAAGATGCATATGGTTGAACTTTTGATAAATCTAAACTTAAACCATTTTTCATTTTCATACCTCCAAATAATGTGGGATTTTTAACAATATTTATTATATCACAATTTTTCTTATACTAACAATTTTAACTATAATTTATTCCGTCATAGATTTAATTACTTGTTGAATTTTTTCTTGATTTAAATCCTTAGCTTTTCCTATATTCCCGTCAAGTTTATCCCATACATAATTATGAACTTCAACGCCATTTGAAAAATCTAATTCTAACCATTTTTTTAATTCATCGGAAAGATAATCATCTCTACCTTTTAATTCATTAACCATTTGAGTAACAGCTTCTCTAGTAATCTCATTTTGACCCCATATTTGACCATCATCAGCTATTATTATAGTATTAGCCATATGATGAACTGTCTGATAACATTGAGTTAAATCCATAGTTGCTTGTGCCACACCTTCACTTTCTACAACTTCATTTTTCTTTTCCGAATTTTTTTCTTCATTAATTTCACTTACTTTATCAAATGCAAAATTAACTATTTCATAGCCATTACTCCATAATACTAATATTGTTGAAAGTGATATTATTAGTACTAAAAGAATTACAATTACTTTTTTTACATTAGATGATTTTTCTTCAAATTCTTCTTGAAAATCCTCTTCAAAATCATCACTTTCATTATCTTCTTTTAGCTTTTGCTCATCATCACCTATCATCTCTTTAATTTTTTTATTCATAAAATCTTCTACATTTGTTTCTTTATTTTCCTTCGGCTTCATATTATTATCCTCTTCATTAATTTCTCTTTTATCACGCTTAATAGTTTCATCTAGTCTTTCTTTAACACTTTTCCCCATAAATGTACCCCTCCCAATTTACACTTAGTTTTGTAATCATTATACCATATTATTACATTTATGGTTACTAAAAACATATTTTTAGTATTTTTTCACTTTCTCTCTATTTTTTTAATTCATCAATTTTATTTTTCACTTCATTTATATATTCCTCAAAAGTTAATCCTCTATTCATTATATATTCCGCTATCTCTTCATTTCCAATATATCTAAAATGCCAAGGCTCATAATTATATCCTGTAATATCCTCCTTACCCTTTAAATATCTTAATATAAAACCATACTTATAACAATTTTCAGTAAGCCATGTAAATGCATCTGTATTTTCAAAACCTTCATCTAAAGTCTGATACTCATTACATAAAATATCTATAGCTAGTCCACTTTGATGCTCTGAAGCACCTGGCTCTGCAGTATAAGCACGTGTTTTTTCTTCTCCTTTTTCCCTAACTCTAGCTTCATATAATTTCTTTTGTAAACTATAACTCCTATATCCAGAGACTCCAATTAATGAAATACCATCTTGTGCTGCTGCATCAAACATTTTTTTTGCTGCAGCTGATGTAGCACTTTCTAAGTTATTATCCTGAACATATTCTAAAAATTTCGCTTCAGATTTTTTCAAATTGCTAGGAACATAACTTTTATCTAATCTATTATCCCTGTTAATTAAAACAAAGTACTGATTGTTTAATATACTCTCTAAATATTCTAACTCCTTATAATCGCTTTCCATATCTTCATATTCTAAACTTTTTTCATCTAAACTTGACAATAGTACTTCACTACTATTATTTATACTATCATTAGAATCATCTTTTTCTACTTTACTTTTTCCATTAATAGTTAAAAATCTTATTCCAACTACAATTCCTAATATCACTAATGAGATTTTCCACCTTTTAAAAATATTATTCATAATATCTCCTTACCAGCCTTCATAAATATCTAAAATATATTTGTATATATAATTCTTTCTAATAATGTTCAACTTTTATTATAATATCTTTATCTACTTTTTCCAATTAATTAATAATTATATCTATAAACATAATAGTATTTTTATAGTTACATAACAAAAAAATTGCTACAAACATGTAAAAGTACACATTTGTAGCAATTTAATTATTTATTCAAATTCAATAGTTGCTGGTGGTTTTCCTGTACAATCGTACATTACTCTATTAACCCCATTAACTTCATTAACTATTCTAGTTGTTACTTTTCCAAGAACTTCCCATGGAAGATCCGCAGATTCTGCTGTCATAAAGTCACTTGTAGTTACTGCTCTTAAAGCAATTGCATAATCATAAGTTCTTTCATCACCCATAACTCCAACTGATCTCATATTAGTTAAGGCTGCAAAATATTGTCCTATAGTTTTATCTAATCCAGCATTAGCAATTTCTTCTCTGTAAATTGCATCAGCATCTTGAACTATTCTTACTTTTTCAGCTGTTACCTCACCAATTATTCTTATACCAAGTCCTGGCCCTGGGAATGGTTGTCTGTATACTAACTTTTCAGGAATTCCAAGTTCTAAACCTGCTTTTCTAACTTCATCTTTAAATAATAATCTTAATGGTTCTATTATTTCTTTAAAATCAACGTAATCAGGAAGTCCTCCAACATTATGATGAGACTTAATAACTGCAGATTCACCTAATCCACTTTCAATTATATCTGGATAAATTGTACCTTGAACTAAGAAGTCCACAGCTCCAATCTTTTTAGCTTCTTCTTCAAATACCCTTATAAATTCTTCACCGATTATTTTTCTCTTAGTTTCTGGATCTTCTACTCCAGCTAACTTTTCATAGAATCTTTCTTGAGCATTTACTCTTATGAAGTTTAAGTCATATTGCCCTTCTGGTCCAAATATAGCTTCTACTTCATCACCTTCATTTTTTCTAAGTAGACCATGATCAACAAATACACAAGTTAATTGCTTACCAATTGCTTTTGATAAAAGTACTGCAGCAACAGATGAATCAACTCCACCTGATAATGCACATAGTGCTCTACCATTTCCTACTTTTTCTCTTATTTCTTCAATTGTCTTTTCAACAAATGAATCCATCTTCCAATCTCCTGAACATTTACAAATGTTATAAACAAAGTTTGATAACATCTTAGTTCCTTCTACAGTATGCATAACTTCTGGATGGAATTGAACTGCATAAAGATTCTTTTCTTCACACTCCATAGCTGCTACTGGACAAACTGGAGTATCACCTATTATTTTAAATCCTTCTGGAGATTTTTCTATGTAATCTGTGTGACTCATCCAACAAATTGTTGTTTCATGTACACCCTCAAATAATTTTGATTCATTATCAACTTTTACTACAGTTTTACCATATTCACTTACTGGAGCAGTTGCAACACTTCCTCCTAGAACATGTGCCATAAGTTGTGAACCATAACAAATACCAAGTACAGGTATTCCTAATTCAAATACTGCTTTATCACATAAAGGAGAATTTTCACCATATACACTGTTTGGTCCTCCAGTGAAGATTATTCCCTTTGGGTTCATTTCTTTTATCTTTTCAACACTTAAATTATAAGGATGAACTTCACAATATACATTACACTCTCTAACTCTTCTTGCAATTAACTGGTTATATTGACCGCCAAAGTCAAGTACTAATACTAATTCTCTACTCATTAGAATCCTCCTAATGTTTTTTCTTTAATTATCTCGTAAAATTATACATTTTTCAACAAAAATAGAATTATATTTCTCATTTATAAATAACAGATAATAGTTAAGGGCTCAAATCCATTCATAATTCCCTCAACTATCATCTACTTATTATTTTCTTCTAACTAAATAATTACTCTCTAACGCTATAGTTTGGTGCTTCTTTAGTAATATTTATATCATGCGGATGGCTTTCTCTTATTCCTGACGCTGTTTGAACAACGAATCCTGCATTTTCATATAAATCTTCTAAAGTTGGAGCTCCAAGGTATCCCATACCAGATCTAATTCCACCAATTAATTGATATAACGTATCTGCTACTACACCCTTATAAGCAACTCTTCCTTCAACACCTTCCGGAACAAACTTTTTAGTTCCATTTTGGAAATATCTATCAGATGAACCTTTTTCCATAGCGCCTAAAGAACCCATTCCTCTATAAACTTTGTAACTTCTTCCTTGATATATTTCCATTTCACCTGGTGCTTCTTCACAACCTGCAAGCATTGATCCCATCATACAAGCACAAGCTCCACCAGCTAAAGCTTTAACTATATCTCCTGAATACTTAAGTCCTCCATCAGCAATTACTGGAACTCCATATTTTCTTCCTTCTTCAGCACAATCCATAACTGCAGTTAATTGAGGAACACCTACACCTGCAACTATTCTTGTTGTACAAATAGATCCTGGTCCAATACCAACTTTAACACAATCAGCTCCAGCTTCTGCTAAATCTCTTGTAGCTTCAGCAGTTGCAACATTACCAGCAATTATTTGAAGTTCAGGATACTTAGCTTTTATCTTTTTAACACCTTCAATAACTCCTTTTGAATGTCCATGAGCTGTATCTAATGTAATAACATCAACTTGAGCCTTAACTAAAGCATCAACTCTATCCATCATATCATTAGTTATACCTACAGATGCTCCACAAAGAAGTCTTCCTCTTGAATCTTTTGCTGCATTTGGATATGCTCTAACTTTTTCTATATCCTTTATTGTTATAAGTCCCTTTAAATTATTATCTTTATCAACTAAAGGTAATTTTTCTATTTTATGAGTCTTTAATATTTCTAAGGCCTCATCTAAAGTAGTTCCTTCTGGAGCTGTTACTAATGGGCTCTTAGTCATAACATCTGAAACTACCTTATCATAATTTGTTTCAAATACTATATCTCTGTTAGTTATAATTCCAACTAATTTAGTTCCTCTTGTTACTGGAACACCTGAGATTCTATATTGAGCCATTAAATCTAATGCTTCTCTTACAGTATGGTCTTCGTTTAAGAATATTGGATCTGTAATTACTCCATTCTCTTGTCTTTTAACTCTATCAACTTCTCTTGCTTGATCTTCTATTGGCATATTTTTGTGAATAATTCCGATTCCACCTTCTCTAGCCATAGCTATAGCCATTTTTGATTCAGTAACTGTATCCATACTTGCACTCATTAGTGGTATATTTAGTGTTATTGTTTTTGTTAATTGAGTTTTTAAACTAACTTGATGTGGTAAAACCTCTGATTTATTAGGTACTAATAATACATCATCAAATGTGTAAGCTGTTTTTAATATTCTTGCCATACTTCATCTCTCCTATCATTATTATTTTTCTTTCTATATATGTGATAAATGCAATTCTTACTTAGTAATTTTAGGAAACCACCAAATAAAAATAAGCATATTAAGTCCGCTTTCTATAAGTGAACATTAATATGCTTTTATTTCACAAATTATTCGTGTTTAAAAAAATATATTAAATTCACTCATAGATGAAAATTTAAGGTTTTCAGTAGAAACACCCTGCCATATTCAGGGTTTATATGAGTTGTTTTATTATTCGTGTTTTTTTGCTTTTTATTATTATAGTTTATACAATATAGCTTGTCAATACATCAATTTCAATGAATAAATATGAATAATATATTTTTATATTAATTTTATAATACTAATTTTTATTATTTAATTTAAAGCTAATACTAAAAACTTTTAAAATACATTTCTATTAATAAACTTCCATAAAGACTTGCTATTATCCCTCCAATTGCCAAATAAGGTACAAATGCTATTTCATCTTTTTTATTCTTAAGCTTAAAAATTAAAATTAATCCAGCAACAATTCCACCAATAATTATAGCTATAAATAAAGCAACTACAATACCTTCAACACCTAAAAATAGCCCACAAATTAAAGCAATATCAATATCCCCCTCCCCCATTCCATGAGTTAAAATTACTATAAGGTAAATAACTCCAAATCCTATAAATGCTCCAACTATGTAATTCCAAGGCATTGTTTTAGTTTCTACCCATATTAACATATCAAATAAAACCCCTGAAACCACGCCAAATATAACTGTTGAATTGTACACATATTTAGTTTCAAAATCAATAAATCCTATCACTATTAATAATGATGCAAATAAACAAAATTTAAAAAAATCTAAAGTAAATCCATATTTCAAATAAATTAATAAATACAAACATGCATTTAAAGTTTCAACTAAAGGATATCTTATTGATATCTTTTCTTTACACCTTCTACATTTGCCACCTAAAAATATATAACTAAAAACTGGAATCAAATCCTTAGGTTTTAAACTATATCCACAACTTGTACAATGTGATTGTGGAAAAAATATTGATTCATCTCTAGAAATCCTATATATACAAACATTTAGAAAACTTCCTATTATCAATCCTAATAATATTATTAAAACCATTTTAATTACTCCCCCTTATTCTAATAAAATATTACTTAATTAATGAAAATTAATCTACTCTTAGATTAGATAGTATATCGGTTATACAGATCCTTTATATTAATATTTTCTATATTTTAATATAATTAACACATATACAAATTTTTATACACAATAAAGGGAGGATTCAAATTTGAATCCTCCCAATCACATATATTTATAAATATTATTTATTTTGTACTTAATTAGTACATTCCATCCATTCCACCCATTCCTGGTGCTCCTGGCATTGGAGCTTCTTTTTGTGGAATATCAACAACAGCTGCTTCTGTTGTTAAGAATGTTGATGCTACAGATGCAGCATTTTGAAGTGCACTTCTTGTAACCTTAGTTGGATCAACTATTCCAGCCTTAAGCATATTTACATATTCATCATGTAATGCATCATATCCCATTCCAGTTTCAGAGTTTTTAATTCTTTCTATAATTACAGAACCTTCAACTCCTGCATTAGTAGCTATTTGTCTCATTGGTTCTTCTAATGCTCTAACTATGATATTTATACCAACTTGTGTATCAGCAACATCTGATTTTAATTCTGCAACTTTGTTAATTACATTAACATAAGCAGTTCCACCACCTGGTACTATACCTTCTTCAACTGCAGCCTTAGTAGCAGCTAAAGCATCTTCAATTCTAAGCTTTCTTTCTTTAAGTTCTGTTTCTGTAGCAGCACCAACTTTTATTACTGCAACACCACCAGAAAGTTTAGCTAATCTTTCTTGTAATTTTTCTTTATCAAATTCAGAAGTAGTTTCTTCTATTTGACTTCTTATTTGATTAACTCTTTCCTTAATAGCATTGCTATCTCCTCTACCATTTACAATAGTAGTGTTATCCTTAGTTATCTTAACACTTTCAGCTTGCCCTAGCATTTCTAAAGTAGTTTCTTTTAAATCTCTTCCTAACTCTTCAGAAATTACTTGGCCACCTGTTAAAATAGCTATATCTTGAAGCATTTCTTTTCTTCTATCCCCAAATCCAGGAGCTTTAACAGCAACACAATTAAATGTTCCTCTTAATTTATTAACTACTAATGTAGCCATTGCTTCTCCTTCAATATCCTCAGCAATTATTAATAACTTCTTACCTGTTTGAACAATTTGTTCTAATATAGGTAGTATTTCTTGTATGTTTGTAATCTTCTTATCTGTTATTAATATAAGTGGATTATCTAATAAAGCTTCCATCTTTTCTGTATCTGTTACCATATATGCTGAAACATACCCTCTATCAAATTGCATACCTTCAACAACATCTAATTCAGTACCCATTGATTTAGATTCTTCAACAGTAATAACTCCTTCATTACCTACCTTCTCCATAGCATCTGAAATAAGCTTACCGATTTCATTATCAGCTGCTGAAATAGCTGCAACTCTAGCTATATCTTCCTTACCACTAACTGGTTTAGATATTTCTAATATTTCCTTAACTGCTGTATCAACAGCTGTTCTTATACCATTTCTAATTAACATTGGATTTGCACCAGCTGTTACATTTTTTAAACCCTCTCTTATAATAGCTTGAGCTAAAAGAGTAGCTGTAGTAGTACCATCCCCTGCAACATCATTAGTCTTTGTTGCAACCTCTTTTACTAATTGAGCTCCCATATTTTCATATGGATCTTCTAACTCTATTTCTCTTGCAATTGAAACACCATCATTAGTTATAAGTGGTGAACCAAACTTCTTATCTAAAACTACATTTCTACCTTTAGGCCCTAAAGTAACCTTAACTGTATCTGCTAACTTATCAACACCAACTTGCATTGATCTTCTAGCTTCTTCACCAAATTGAATCATTTTTGCCATATTAATATACCTCCCAACTATTCTACTATTGCTAATATATCATCTTGTTTTAATATTATATATTCTTCACCGTCAACTTTTACGTCTGTTCCTGCATATTTAGAATATAATACCTTATTTCCAACTTCTACATCCATCGGAACTCTCTTACCTTCTACCATTGCTCCTGGTCCTATTGCTACTACCTTAGCTTCTTGTGGTTGCTCCTTTGCTGTTCCTGTTAAAAGTATTCCGCTCTTTGTAGTTGTTTCAGCTTCTAACTTTTGTATTACTACTCTATCACCTAATGGCTTTATATTCATAAATAAACCCTCCTATATTTTTCTTTTTAGCACTCACTTCATTAGAGTGCTAATATCTTTATATTTATAATATAATTTTAGCTGTAATCTTTCAACAATTACTTTCTATATTATTACCTTACTAAGGTCAAATATTACTAATTATTCTAATTTATTTTCGATTTACTTTGATTTCCATTATTTTTCTAATATTTTTATTATGCAAACTTATATTCAATTATTATCTTATAAAAGCTATGAATTTACTTTAAAAATCATAAACTCATAGCTAGTCATTTTTTTCAAATTTCCCCTTTTTTCAAAGTAATTTATTATCTTTCTAAATCAACATCATCAAACTTACTAAGTGCTTCATTTTTAAGAACTGCCTTAATTGTTGTTCCATTATTAATCTTATTAAATGCAGCTTTTGCTCTAAGCGGAGGCACTATTGCTCCTGCACCATTAATACATCCACCTTCACACATCATACCTTCAATAAAGTTTCCTGGTAGTTTTCCCATTTTAGCAAGCATCATAGTCTTTTTACAATCAAGCCCTGAAACTTGAACTGGTTTAAACTCAACATTTACTCCGGAATCTTGTAAATAGTTCTTAATAGCAGCTGTTAAACCACCTGCTGCACCAAATCCTCTTCCAAATATAGATGCATCATTAACATTCTCCTCTTCACACTCAAACGGATTAACCTCAAATGCTTCAAATAAAGCAAGCAACTCTTCAAATGTTAAAACATAATCAACAGCATCAGCTATTCCTATCCTAACTGCTTCTCCCTTTTTAGCTGTACAAGGTCCTATAAATACAACCTTTGCTTCTGGATCATTTTTCTTAATATATCTAGCTGCTGCAACCATTGGAGAAACTGTTCCTGAAACTCTATTCTTTTCTGTTGGATTAACCTTCTCAATAAAACTTAAGAATCCTGGACAACAGGAGTTTGTCATATATTTATCTCCTCTTTCCATTCTTTCTACAAATTCATTAGCTTCATTAACTGTAACTGCATCTGCTCCCAATGCTGCCTCTATCATATCTTCAAATCCAATAGCTTTAATTGCATTTCTTATTTTTCCATAATTCATTGTTGGTCCAAATTGCCCTGTTATAGCAGGTGCAACTACTGCATACATTTTTCTATGTCTAGCTAATCTCTTTGCAACTGGAACTATTAAGCTTTTGTCTGAAATAGCTCCAAATGGACATGACCTCATGCATGAACCACAATTAACACAAATCTCTTCTTTAATCATAGCTCTTCTATCATCTTGATTTATATCTAAAGCACCTGTTGGACATGCTTTCTTACAAGGCCTCATCACTTCTGATATAGCATCATAAGGACATGCTTTTTTACATCCTCCACATTCTTTACATAGCTCTTGATTTATATATGCTCGTCCATTAACAATTGTTATTGCACCAAAATTACATGCTTCTTTACATCTATGTGCAATACAGTTTCTACATGAATCTGTTACATTAAATTTATTTATAGGACATCTATCACAAGCTGCCTCTATAACATAAATAATTTGCTCATCTGGCTTAATATCTATTAATGATTCTTCTGCATTATCACCATTTGCTAAATATCCAGCTGCAAGCTTAGCTCTTTCTAAAACTATAGCTCTTTCTTTATAAACGCAACACCTATAATGTGCTACATCTCCCTTAATAACTTCATAAGGAACTTTCTCAATACTTTCTAAAGTTATATCATCATTTTTAGCAAGCTTTGCTACCTCTGTTAATACCTCATGCTTTAATTTTTTAAGCTGAGTTTCAAACTTAAACATATCATCACTCCCCTGTTTATTGTTCGCTGTATCCCAATTCTAATTATACAATATTTTTCCATTTTCAAGTTGTTTTTTTGTAATATTCTGATAATTTTGTTTATATAAATTGTTTTGTATTATAAGACATATTTCCTTAAAATTAGATAAATTATTCTTATTTATTATCAAATAAAAAGCCTAAATCTCCCTTATTTTTAAATATAAAAAGAGCCTTATAAAATAAATTCATAAGACTCCTTAATAATAAATTTTAATAAATTTTATTATCACTTTTTACTATAAAATCAACTAAAGCATCTTTAATACTCTCTATCAATTCAAAATCAACTATAGATATATTATCTGCTTCACTATGAACAATTCCAACTATTCCATCTTGCCCAATGACTAAAGATGCATCATTACCTCTTCTAAATGACATATGATCACTACTACCTACTATTCTACCATCTTCATTTCTAGCATATGGAACCATTTCATAATAAATTTTATCCTCATCTAATACCTCTATAAAATCATCATATAATTCTTCACATAATGGGCTAGTATTTTTAACGGCTAAACCTTCATTGCCCTTCATTCCTACACAATCAATATTTATATTATACCAATCTTCATAATTACCTTTAAATTCTTCTACAAATTTCGAACTCCCTATTAATCCTAATTCTTCTGCATTAAAGGCAGCAAAAATTATATCGTGTTCAGGTTTTTCATCTTTATAATACTTAGTTAAATCTTTAGCTGATTCAAGTAATACTGCTATTCCCGAAGCATTATCAATAGCTCCTTCGATTTTTGTTACTTTTATTTTTGAATCCTCACTATTAGATGTTTCTTCTACCCTTTCTCTTACAGTAACATGATCAAGATGGGCAGAAATTACAACTGCTTTAGAACTATCCTTTCCCTTTATTACTCCAATAATATTATTTATCTTATTGTTATTCTCTTCATTAGGATTAAATATAGCTCTCATTTCTTTATTTAAATAAACTTCATGATAAAAACTACCATTATTAAATGGATCTAAGCCTACAGCTTCAAAGTAATTTTTTATAAACTCTTCTGATTTAGTATTTTCATCTGTTCCAACAACTCTAGATAAATATTCATCAGATGTAAGCTCACCCATTATACTTTCTATATCTAATTTCTCAGGATTTTTACCGGCTTCAATATTTAAACTTTCTTCATAAGTAACTATGTTTTTGCTAGATACATCTTTATCTAATGTACTACTACATCCAGTGAAAAGTAAGTTTAAAACTAATATACTTGATATAATAGATATTAATTTATTTTTTATATTCATAATAATCTCCCTCAATATATTAAATTCTAATCATTTCCCTTATATTCCCCACTTATTATTAAATATATTCCTATTTTTTATCTATTAAATTATAGTTCATAAAAAAATAACATCGAATAATAAATTAAAACAAATTATTATTCGGTGTTATTTTCTGCAAACTAAAATTGGCTTCTTAATATTTTTTATAAACCTAACTACTCAACTTTTATATTATTTTCTCTTGCATAGTAGAATAAGTATTGTTGTGCAAGCCCTGCAAGTTCTCCAAATTTATCTCTACCAAAAACTCTTATCTTATTTAATGATACATCTGGTGCTAAGTAAAAATGAATCATTGCCCTCTTTATCCATACATCAACTGGAAAAGCTGAATGCTTGCTCATTGAAAATAACATTATGCAATCAGCAACTTTAGCTCCTACTCCCATAAAATTCTGAAGTGCCTTATGACACTCATCAACAGGTAGTGACTTTATATATTCTAAATCGAATTGTTGTAAATCCTCATTTAAAGTTCCATTATTCTTGGCTTCAATTGCAGAATTAACTTTTGATATAGTATCTATTATGTATTTACTTCTAAAAGATGCTCCAGTTTCTTTTATTTCTTCTAAAGTTGCTTCTTTTAATTGTTCTGGAGTTGGAAAAGCATAATATACATTTCCTTTATACTCAATTTTATCTCCCCATCTTTCAGATATCTTTTTAATAGTCTTCATTATTGAAGGAATACTATTTCTTGCAGATATTATAAAGCTTATTAACATTTCAAAAGGATCTTGATTTAATATTCTTATACCATAACCAAATTCAACACTCTTCCTTAAAAGCTCATCTTTTGATAATTCTTCTTTTACTTTTTCATAATTCACATTTAAATCAAAGTAATCCTTCCAGATTTCATCAAAATCCTTCATAGTAGTATTAAAAATTGTTACTTTACTTCCCTCTTGAACAACTTCTATAACTCTTCTATATGCAACAATTATGTAATTTGTATCACTAATTCTTTCCCATCTAAAGCATTGACCACATTCTAATATTTGTTTTATATTAAAATCTTTAACATTCTCTAATATTACTGAATTCTCTTTCTCTTTTATATTTGTATAATTCATATTTACACCTCATTATTTATGATAACTTATAAAATTATAATTTCTATTTTTTTTATTCTTTCTAAATTTATAATTTTATATTCTATAGAAAGTTATTATTAATAAATATAGACTATTTATTAATAATATATTAAGTAATATAATTTTTCAATAATAAAACTTAGACTGCTAAACTTATCTATTTATTGAGTATAACTGTTTATATTCATTTACCATTTCCTCTAGAACCTCAGCTGATACTATCATCATCTTTTCACACCTTCTCTCAGCATCATAGTACTTTTCCTTTAGAGGTATACAATCCAACGTTTCCATTCTTCTATTAAATTCCCTTAAAAATTTCCCTGTCATTTCTCTTACATGAGGACTATTATGCCCTCTATCATCAGTAAACATAACTCCTAAAGTTGCTATTGCACCTGTTGCTGCCCCACATGTACTTCCAATAGCCATACCACCACCAAATGATGCCATAGTCATTAAAGTTTGTTTAGAAATATTTAAGTTATACTCTTCATTAGCTGCTACAAGAATACATTCAGCACAGTTCAAATCATACTTTTTATCGTAATATTTCATTGTTGTTTCTAATAACATTAAATTATTCTCTCTTTCTGCCTAAAATTAATTTTTTATAAAGTTACATATTCATTTATAACATTAAACACCTTTCCAAGAAGTTGATCCATATTCTTACCTCTTAAGAATTGCATTTCTATTTCTATTCCTCCTGTTAAAAATAGCTTAATTTCAGAATCAATGTCAAAATGCCCTGCTGTCTCTATTGCATAAGTTACTATCTTATTATAAGGTATTGCATAATACTCAGTCTTTTTTCCAGTAATACCTTGTTTATCACATATTAATACTTTTTTATCTGTAAATAATGCCGCATCTCTAACAGTCTTTACAGCAAATAAAGCTCGCTCACTTCTACTCACAAAAGCCATTAATGATTGTGGAATTTCTATCTCTCCATAAAAATTAAACACTCTCTTATTATTTTCTTCCATACCTAAATTCCTCCCTGATACACATTGATATCATAAAATTTTATTACAATTATATCATAAAATAATAAAAGGTAACTACCCGTCAGCAGTTACCCTTTAAAGTTAAATTAAATCATACTTCTATTCTTTTTAAATATATAAGCAAATATTTTATAATTTCAATTAAGCATTATAGTTGTAGAATCCCCTTCCAGTTTTTCTACCTAACCATCCAGCTCTAACATATTTTCTTAAAGTGCTGCTAGCTCTATATTTAGTATCTCCTGTTTCATTATATAAAACATCCATGATAGCTAAACAAACATCTAATCCAATTAAATCTCCTAATGCTAAAGGCCCCATTGGGTGATTTGCACCAAATTTCATAGCTGTATCTATGTCCTCAACTGATGCAATTCCCTCTTGAAGAATAAATGAAGCTTCATTAATCATTGGGATAAGTATTCTATTAACTACAAATCCTGGTGCTTCTGCAACTTCTACTGGCTCCTTACCAATTGCTAAAGATAATTCCTTAACAGCATCAAAAGTCTCTTGTGACGTAGCCATACCTCTAATAATTTCAACAAGCTTCATCACTGGAGCTGGGTTAAAGAAATGCATTCCTATAACCTTTTCTGGTCTACTAGTTGCTGAAGCAACTTCTGTTATTGATAAAGAAGAAGTATTTGAAGCTAAAATAGTTTCTGGTTTGCAGATCTTATCTAATTCAGCAAATATTTCTTTTTTAATTTTCATATTTTCAATTGCAGCTTCAACAACCAAATCACAATCTGCAGCTAAATTCATATCAGTAGTTCCTGAAATTCTAGATAATATATCCTCCTTAGCTTCCTCTGTCATCTTTCCCTTAGAAACTAATTTAGACAAGTTCTTATTGATTCCAGCAATACCTCTTTCAACAAATTCATCCTTTATATCTCTAACGATAACTTCATAACCTTTTTGAGCAAAAGCTTGAACTATTCCAGCACCCATAGTTCCCGCACCTAAAACAAAAATCTTTTCCATTATAATCTCTCTCCTTTATTAAGTGAAAATTTAAAATTAACTTATTATTAGTTATCAAGATAAAAACTAGAAGTTAGAATTTAAAACATATTTTACTTCAAATAAGTACTTATTAATTTTTCACCTTATTAATTCTCAAATATCCCATTTTTATTTATATAATTTTATACCTTTTACCCATACTATACTAAACTCTGCAAACTAACGGCTCTTCAGTTTCTACAGTTTCTTTTAACTTATTTACCATTTCTGGTATAACCTTATTTAAATCGCCAACTATAGCATAATCAGCAACCTTCATAATTGGAGCACTTTCATCTTTATTAATAGCTATTATCATATCTGACTCTTGCATACCTGCAACATGTTGAATTGCTCCTGAAATACCACAAGCAATATAGATTGTTGGCCTTACAGTCTTACCAGTTTGCCCAACTTGATAATCCCTTTCTACCCATCCTTTATCTACTGCACCTCTTGATGCACCAACAACTCCTCCTAAAGTAGTTGCTAATTCTTGTAAAAGTTCAAAATTTTCTTTACTTCCAACTCCTCTACCACCAGCAACTATAACTTTAGCTTCTCCAATATCAACTATATCTTTGTTAGCTTTAACTACTTCTAAAACTGTAGTTCTAATATCTGATGCTTCTAAATGAACATCAACCTTTTCTATATTATAATTCTCTTTCTTTTCAGTTAATTTTGAGAATACTCCTGGTCTTACTGTAGCCATTTGAGGTCTATGATTTGGACAAGCAATTGTTGCCATTAAGTTACCACCAAACGCAGGTCTTGTTGCAAGTAAATCTCCATTAGTAACATCTACTTCTAAAGATGTACAGTCTGCAGTTAATCCTGTTGAAAGTCTAGCTGCAACCCTTGGACCTAAATCTCTACCTATAAAAGTAGCTCCAATAAATAATATACCTGGCTTTCTTTCACTTGCTAAATCACAAAGAACTTTTGTATATCCATCTGTTGTATAATTTTCTAATTCTTCATGTTCAGCCACTAGTATTTCATCAGCACCATGCTCACCTAAAATATCAGCTAAACAAGCTACATTATTTCCTAATAATACAGCAGTAAGATTAACTCCTAACTCATCTGCTAACCTTCTACCTTCTCCTAATATTTCTAAAGAAACCTTTTGTAATTCACCATTTCTTTGTTCAGCGAATACCCAAACGCCATTATATTCTGCTATATTCATCTCCAATTACCCTCCTATTATCTTAGATATAGTGTTTTTCCTTTAACTTTCCTAAAACATATGCTACTGCTTCTGGAGCTGATTCCTTAATAATTTCTCCTGCGCCCTTAGCTTCTTTAGTCATTGACTTTTTAACCTTTGTTGGTGAACCCTTTAATCCTAGTTCTTCAACTGGTACATCAATATCTGCTGCAGTCATCATTTTTACTTCTTTATCTACTGTATCAAATATATATTGAACATTCATATATCTTGGATGATTTAATTCTTCAATTGCTGTTAAAAGAACTGGAGTTTTAACCTTTATTAATTCATATCCATCCTCTAATGCTCTATTAACTATTAATCCATCCTCATTAACCTTAACATCTTGTACATATGTTACTTGAGGAACATTTAAATGTTCTGCTATTTCTGGTCCAACTTGTGCAGTATCCCCATCTATAGCTTGTCTTCCTGCAAAAATTATATCGTATTCTAATTCTCTAATTGCTGCTGCAATTGTTTTTGAAGTTGCTAATGTGTCAGCTCCTCCAAATGCTCTATCAGTTAAAAGAATAGCTTCATCAGCTCCCATACATAAAGCTTCTCTTAATGCATTCTTTGCTTGAGGAGGTCCCATGCTGATTACAGTCACGTGCGCCCCATAATTGTCTTTTATTTGTAATGCAGCTTCTAAAGCATGCTTATCTTCTGGATTTATTATTGAAGGAACACCATCTCTTATAAGAGTTCCTGTTTTTGGATCAATTTTTACAACAGTTGTATCTGGTACTTGTTTTAAACAAACTACTATTTTCATTATTAAAGCCTCCCCTTATCTTAATGCAGCGCCTGCAATAACCATCTTTTGAACTTCTGAAGTTCCTTCATAGATTTCAGTTATTTTAGCATCTCTCATCATTCTTTCAACCGGATATTCCTTAGTATATCCGTATCCACCATGAAGTTGAACAGCCTTAGTTGTTACATCCATAGCAACTTCAGCAGCAAATAATTTTGCTTTAGCAGCATCTACTGAATATGGAAGTTTATTTTGTTTAAGCCATGCAGCTTTATAAACTAATAACTTAGCAGCTTCAATTTTGGTTTCCATTTCAGCAATCATCCATTGTAATCCTTGGAATGCTGATAAAGGTCTACCAAATTGTTTTCTTTCTTTCATATATTTAATAGTTTCTTCATAGGCCCCTTCTGCAATTCCTAAAGCTTGAGCAGCTATACCAATTCTTCCTCCATCAAGAGTTTTCATTGCTATACCAAATCCCTTACCTTCTTTACCAATTAAGTTTTCTTTTGGAACTATGCAGTTTTCAAATATAAGCTCAGTTGTAGAAGATGCTCTAATTCCTAACTTATCTTCTTTCTTACCAATTGAGAATCCTGGGAAGCCTTTTTCAACTATGAAAGCTGATATTCCTCTAGTTCCTTGTGACTTATCAGTCATAGCAAATACTATGAAAGTATCAGCAACACCACCATTTGTGATGAATATTTTAGAACCATTTAAAATATAATTATCACCATCTAATACAGCTGTAGTTTGTTGTCCTGCAGCATCTGTACCTGCACCCGGTTCAGTTAAACCAAATGCACCAATCTTTTCACCTTTTGCAAGTGGTACTAAATATTTTTCTTTTTGAGCCGGTGTTCCATTTTCATATATTAATGATGCACAAAGTGAAGTATGAGCTGAAAGAATAACACCAGTTGTTCCGCAAACCTTTGATAATTCTTCTACTGAGATGATATATGATAATACATCTCCACCAGCTCCACCTAATTCTTTAGGAAATGGTATCCCCATCATCCCTAACTCAGCCATTTTCTTTACATTTTCCATTGGAAACCTTTCAGTTTCATCAATTTCAGCAGCTATTGGTTTTACTTCATTAACTGCAAATTCTCTTACCATTTGTCTTACTAACTCTTGTTCTCTAGTTAATCCAAAATTCATTGCTTTTTTACCTCCCTGCAATACCCTCATTTATGTGTACAATACACTTGCTTATATATTTAAATTTAATTAAATAACTATTTATTTTGGAAGTTCTTTGCTCTTCTTTCTAAAAATGCATTCATTCCTTCCACTTGATCTTCAGAATCAAAGCATTTCCCGAAATCTTCTGCTTCAATTTCAATAGCTTTATCTATATCTACTTGCATCCCTCTATTAATAGCATCCTTACAAAGCTTAACTGCTATTGGGGCGTTAGCACAAATAGCAGATGCCATTTTTTGTGCTTCTTCCATTAAACTTTCTAATGGTACCACTTTATTAACTAAACCAATTCTTAAAGCTTCTTCAGCATTAATCATGGCACAAGTATAAATTAATTCCTTAGCTTTACCTAAACCAACTGTTCTAGGTAATCTTTGAGTCCCTCCAAATCCTGGTGTAATTCCAAGTCCAGCTTCTGGTTGAGCAAATTTTGCTTTTTCTGAAGCTATTCTTATATCACATGCCATAGCAAGTTCACAACCTCCTCCTAAAGCAAAACCTGAAATTGCAGCTATAACTGGCTTGTCTAAATTCTCTAACCTTCTAAATACCCTATTACCTAAAAGTCCAAATTCTTCTCCACCTTTAGAATCTAAATCCTTCATTTCAGCTATATCTGCCCCAGCAACGAATGATTTTTCTCCTGCTCCTGTAAGTATCACACAATAAACATTACTATCTTTCTCAATATTTGCAATGGCTAAATCTAAATCATTTAATGTATCTGAATTTAGAGCATTTAATGCCTTTGGTCTGTTTATTGTTATAATAGCTAAGTTCCCATCTTTTTCAAGAGTTACATTCTTTAACTCTTCCTCTAAAATAACATTTTTAATTTCCATAAAATCTCCTCCTATTACCCCTATCAATACCATAAATACCCTTTAATTGTTAGATAATTAACAAAGAATCTCAAAAAAAACACCCTTATTTCTTTATCTTTGGTTAGAAGATTCTGAATAATCATAACTCACTTATAATTATAATATCTAAATTTATCATTTTCAATAAATATTTTCTTAATAAGTATATAAATTACATTTTTTGAATCCTTTTCTTGGAATACGTTTTCTGTTTTTCCCTACTCCTCTTTGTATACTTATTAACAGAGTAAAAAAATAGTTGTTGCCTAAGCAACAACTATTTTAATTATCCTTCATTAAATATACTAAAGTTAATAAACTTTCTGATAAATGAACATTTTCCACCTTTACCTCATTAGGTACAACTAAATCTACAGGTGCAAAGTTCCAAATACCTTTCACTCCACCCTTAACTAGCATATCAGTAACTTTTTGTGCATTAATTCTTGGAACACATATAATTCCAATGTCTACATTCTTTTCTTGTAAATATTGAGCTAATGTATCTATATCCTTAATTTCAATATCTCTTATTCTCATTCCTACAAGCTTTGGATTAGCATCAAAAATACACTCAATAGATAAACCTGATTCAGAAAATCTATTATAGTTTGCAATTGCCTGACCTAAATTCCCTGCACCAATTATTACTCCTGTATATTCTTTATCTAGTCCTAAAATTAAACTTATTTGTTTATATAGCTCTTTTACATTATATCCGTATCCCTGTTGTCCAAAGTCTCCAAAATTATTTAAATCTTGTCTTATTTGAGATGCTGTAAATCCAATTTTTTCTCCTAATTCTTTAGATGAAATTCTATCTACATCATTTCTCATTAACTCTTTCAAATATCTATGGTATTTTGGTAATCTTTTAATTACTGCCATAGAAACATTCTTCTTTTTGTCCATAGTATATGAATCTCCTTAATAAACTTCAATAATATTCCTATCTCAATCAAACTTTGATAATATAATAACATAGTTTTTATTTTTTTTCTATATTTTAATATATAAGTAAATTTTTTTATTATAATTTTCAAAATTAGTTTTTACTATTTTGTTTAATTTTATTAATTTTTATACTTGAAAACTCTTTAAAAGATTTGTAAATACTCTTACTTATTTAAAAAATAGAGACCTATGTATAACTTAGCAGATCAGTTATACATAAGTCTCGTATAGAAGCAAAGTCAGATATTATGGACTACCTGACTTATATACAAGCATCAAAGTGATCTTGTATGCTATGCCCTTACGCCTAAAATGTTCTCGACTTACTTTATTATAAGTCAATTAGATATTCATTGTCAATATTTATCGAATTATTCTCATTGAATTTAAGACTGCTATTAATGTTACTCCAACATCTGCAAAAACTGCAGCCCACATATTTGTTAAACCTAATACAACTAATAACATTACTATAATTTTAATACCTAATGAAAATACAATATTTTGCCATAAAATCATATTAGTTTTTCTAGATACCCTTATAGCTTCTGATATTTCTTCAATCTTATCTTTCATTAAAACAACATCAGCTGCTTCTATAGCTGCATCTGAACCTATTCCTCCCATTGCAACCCCTATATCAGCTCTTGCTAAAACTGGTGCATCATTTATTCCATCACCAACAAATAATACCTTTCCTTTTGAAGTCCTTTTCTTTAATATCTCTTCTACCTTACTAACTTTATCTCCAGGTAAAAGTTCTGAATATACTTCATCTATTCCTATATCCCTTGCTACTTTCTCAGCAACACTTTTATTATCACCTGTAAGCATTATAGTTCTCTTTATTCCAACTTCTTTTAACTCAGATAATGACTCTTTAACATTTTCTTTTATTTCATCTGAAATAACTATATTTCCTTTATACTCACCATTAATAGCAACATGAACTATTGTTCCTATAGAGTCTATATGGTTATAATTTATATTGTTAATATTCATTAATTTGCTATTACCAAGTAAAACATTATTTCCTTTTATAGATACCTCTATTCCATGCCCTGAAATTTCTTTATAATCTTTTATTTCATCTTTGTTTACTTTTTTTCCATAAGCTTTTGCTATTGATATTGCAATTGGATGATTTGAAAGTGATTCTCCCATAGCAGTAATTTCTAATAACTCTTCTTTGCTCATATTTACAGAATTTATTTCTGTTACTTCAAATATGCCCTTTGTTAAAGTTCCAGTCTTATCAAATACTACTATTTCACTATCCTTAAGTGCTTCTAAATAATTTCCACCCTTAACTAAAATACCTTTTTTAGAAGCAGCTCCTATTCCAGAGAAAAAGCCTAATGGAATTGAAACAACTAATGCACAAGGACAAGATACAACTAATATAGAAAGGGCTTTATAAATCCATTCTGAAAAAGTAGCATCTTTAATTATAATAGGTGGTATTATAGCTACTAATACAGCAATTGCTACTACTATAGGTGTATAAACTTTTGCAAATTTAGTTATAAACTTTTCTGTTGGAGCTTTCTTATTAGATGCATTTTCAACTAACTCTAATATTCTAGCAACTGTTGATTCTCCATATTCCTTATCTACTTTAACTTTTAAAACACCATTATTATTTATTGATCCTGATAATATCTCATTCCCACTTGTAACTTCACGTGGTACTGATTCACCTGTCAATGCAGAAGTATCTACAAAGCTTCTTCCCTCCAAAACAGTACCATCTAAAGGTACTCTTTCTCCTGGTTTAACAATAATAGTTTCATATATTGCTACTTCTTCTGGTGATACCTTAATTTCCTTTCCATTCCTTAAAACATTTGCATAATCGGCTCTTATATTCATAAGAGAAGAAATTGATTTTCTTGATTTATTTACAGCATATCCTTGGAATACTTCTCCTATTTGATAAAATAACATAACTGCAACAGCCTCTGGATATTCTCCAATAAAGAATGCTCCTATTGTAGCAATACTCATTAAGAAGTTTTCATCAAAAATTTCTCCTCTTATGATATTCTTAATAGCATTTAATACTACCTCTCCACCTATTATCAAATAACTTATTCCAAATAAAATAAATGATAATAAATTTTCATTGCTTTTATAAGCTAATGCAATAATATAAACTATAGTTCCTATTATTAATAATAAATTATCTTTAGCATATCCTAAAAAACTATTATTTTCTTTGAATTCATGAATATGACCATGATGTTCTTCATTATTACTTTCATGGCTATGACCATCAGTACAACACTTACTAGTACATTCTGCTTTATTAACTTTTATATCTTTATTATCTGATTTTTCAATTACCTTAACATGAGGTTCTAACTTTTTAACTATTGATTTAATTTCATTTACTATATTATTTTTTTCTTCATCTCTATTAATCTCTACTGTTAATACCGTTGTTGAGAAATTTAATGAGGCATTTTCTATTCCATTTATTTTATTAACTTTTGCTTCTATTTTATTGGCACAATTAGCACAATTTAACCCACTCAAAACTAACTTAATTTCCATAAAATATTATCCCCCTTATTCCTTAATCATACCTACTCAGTGATATGTTTTAAACCTTCATCAAATATATGCTTAATATGCTCATCATCTAAAGAGTAATAAATTATTTTTCCTGCTCTTCTAAACTTAACAAGTCTAGAAGACTTTAAAACTCTTAATTGATGAGATATTGCTGACTGACTAACATTTAATAAAGCCGATAAATCACAAACGCACATTTCAGCTTCAAATAATGCACAAAGTATTTTTATTCTTGTACTATCTCCAAAAACCTTAAATAACTCTGCTAAATCATACAAAGTCTCGTCTTCTGGCAATTTTCCTTTTACTTCGCTGACTACTTCTCCATGTATAACATTACAACTACAACTTTCAATATTATTAACTTTAGTTTTCATAAATGTATTCACTCCTATCATATATAGTATTTGTATTTAAAGTAATATTTATTTTTTCATTTTAATATATGAATAATTGTTCATATGTTATATTGTTATTATATGCTTATCATACTAAAATAGTCAATATTATTTTCAAAAATAATTCTTTTATTTTTATATAATATAAAAGTACCCAAATTAGTAGTATATTTAAAACTAATCTGAGTACTCAACTATTATAACTTTTTAAGCTATGCTATATTTTTTAATCTAGTATTTGAAACTTCACTTTTTGATTTTTTATTTTTTATTGCTTCTTCTATAACCTTAGTAAATTGAATTATTAATGTTGGTATAAATGCTAATACATATATTGTAATATATTGGCTCACCATTAAACTCTCTACCTCAAATAACATTTGAAGTCCTGGAATAAATAATACTGCATTTAATAATACTAATCCTATTCCAAATGCATACCAAACATATTTATTAGAGAATACCCCTAATTTAAATATTGATCCTTTACCTCTACAATTGAATCCATGGAATAATCTAGCTAAACAAAGTGTTGCAAATGCCATAGTTGATGCTGTTAAAGGTGTTTTCATAGGATTTCCTAAATAAAAAGCAATTATTGTAAATATAGCAATTAATAAACCTTCTACTCCTAATCCTAATAAGAAGTCTTTACTTAAAATAGATTCATCCTTACCTCTTGGTTTATCTTTTAATAAGTCTCTATTTGATTGTTCCATACCTATTGCTATAGCTGGCAAACTATCTGTTAAAAGATTTATAAACAATAAATGTACTGCTGCAAAAGGCATTGGCAATGCCATAATTGAAGAATATAAAACTGCAATTATCCCCGAAGTATTACCTGATAATAAGAACTTTATAGAGTTCTTTATATTGTTATAAATACTTCTACCATTAGATACTGATTTTACTATTGTAGCAAAATTATCATCTGTTAAAATTACCGAAGCTGCATCTTTAGATACTTCTGTACCTGTTATCCCCATAGCTATACCTATGTCTGCTTGTTTTAACGCCGGAGCATCATTTACACCATCACCAGTCATAGCAACTATTTGTCCCCTTTCTTGCCATGCCCTTACAATTCTAATTTTATGCTCTGGAGATACTCTTGCATAAACAGATATATGTTCAATATTTTCTTTTAATTCATCATCTGACATTTTATCTATTTCTAATCCTTCGATTGCTCTATCTCCATCTCTTAAGATTCCTATTTCTTTAGCTATAGCTGATGCTGTTATTTTATGGTCCCCAGTAATCATTATTGGCTTTATACCTGCCATTATACAATCTGCAACAGCTTGTTTACTTTCCTCTCTTGGTGGATCAATCATTGAAATTAATCCTATAAAAGTATAATTATATTCATCATTTAAATTTAATTCTTTAATTTGATCTAATTCTTTATATGCAAAAGATAATACCCTTAAACCAGACTCTGATAATCTTCTATTTACATCTAATATTTCATTTTTATCATTTTCCGTTAATTCTCTTACTCCATCTGACGTCATTATAAATTTAACTCTATCTAATATAACGTCCAAAGCACCTTTAGTAAACATGATATTTTTATTATCAATTTTATGCAATGTACTCATAAGCTTTCTATCTGAATCAAATGGAATTTCTGCTAATCTCTCATACTCACTTCTTAAATCTATTTCATTTATTGAAATTTCATGTCCTAAGTTTACTAAGGCTACTTCTGTTGGATCTCCAATTTCTTTTCCATCCTTAGAAGTTGAATCATTACATAAAATAGAATTTTTAATTAAATATTCTTCAACCTTATTGTCTAATGAAATATCAGAACCATTAATTAAATTTCCATCAACATATACTTTTCTTACTGTCATTTTATTCTGAGTTAAAGTACCTGTTTTATCTGAACAAATTATAGAAACTGATCCTAATCCTTCTACAGCTCTAAGCTTTTTAATAATTGCATTTTCCTTAGCCATCTTTTGAGTTCCTAATGCTAAAACAATAGTAACTATAGAACTTAAAGCTTCTGGAATAGCTGCAACTGCTAAAGCAACTGCAAACATTAATGACTCAAGAACTGGCATTTTTCTATATAAAGATAATCCAAATACAATTGCACATATAAATAATATTATAATAGCAAGCTTTTTACTAAAGTCATCTAAACTAACTTGAAGCGGAGTTTTCTTTTCTTGAGTCTCCTCCATAAGAGTAGCTATTTTACCTATTTCTGTTTTCATACCTGTACTTGTAACAACAACTAATGCTCTACCATAAGTTACTAACGATCCAGAAAAGACCATATTTTTTTGATCACCTAAAGCTACTTCTTGACTTTCTATCTTATCAGTAACTTTATCTACACTTAATGACTCACCTGTAAGCGAACTTTCATTTACTTGCAATGAATAACTTTCTATTACTCTACCATCTGCAGTAATTAAATCTCCAGCTTCTAAAACTAAAATATCCCCTGGAACGACATCTCTTGATGGAACCTCTATCTTTTTTCCATCTCTTATCACTTTTGCAGATGGTGCTGATAATGCTTTTAAGGAATCCAAAGATTGTTCCGCCTTAAAATGTTGAACTGTTCCTAATATTGCATTTAAAATTATTACAGCAAATATTACAATAGTGCTTTCTACATTATTACTTAGCATAGAAATTATTCCTGCTGCAATTAAAATGAATATTAATAAATCCTTGAATTGACTAAAGAATACTTGAAATACACTTTTCTTCTTTTTTTGATTCAACTCATTAAAACCATAAGAAGATAAATTTTCTTCTGCTTGTCTACTACTTAATCCTTCTTTAGATACATTAAATTCTTTTAACGACTCTTCTGTAGTTTTACAAAAATACTTTTCCATAAAATCCTCCTCTTTTTAATAAAAAATTTTATAATTACTTTAGTCACTTTTATTAATAAATAAAAAAGAGACTCTTAATATAATCCTCAACTTAAGTATAAATAACTTAAGGATTATATTAAAAGTCTCGTAACCAAACTGGTATATAACACCAGGCAAAAGCCGCGATTGTTGATGCTATATTTTTTACTACTCCCCTTTAATAGAGATATTTTCTTTTATAGAAATTATTATATTCCAGTAAAATTAATTTGTCAATTATTACCCATAATATTTTAAAAATAAATTTCTTTTAGTAATAATTCATAAAAATATACTTTTATCAAAATTTTAAGAATATTTTATTTAATTATTTGTATTTTTATGGTACAATTAATTCATAAACCTACCAGGCAAAATAGGTTTGAGACAGGGGTAGTCTGCTAATGCTCCTGTTTTTGTGCTTTTAGAGCACTTTTTGTAATCGTTTATAGAAATCGTTTAACTTATTTTTATAAATATTTCAACATTATATTTATAAAAAACACATCAAATTATAAAATGATGTGTTTTTATTATCACTATATAAATTTTAATTCTATTTATAATTTCTTAATTAAATAAACTCTATAATTCCCTTTCCTAACTTCCCAATTCTAGCTAAAGAGCAAACATCATATCCTTTTTCATCTAAAATAGCTCGTCCTGGTTGGAATGACTTTTCTATTACTATTCCTATTCCCCCAACCTTTGCTCCAGCTTCTTCAATTAATCTTATAGCACCTAAAGCGGCTTCTCCATTTGCTAAAAAATCATCTATTACTAATATATTATCTTCTGGAGAAATATATTGTTTTGATAATGTCAATTCATAATCAGAACCTTTTGTAAATGAATGTACTGTTGTTTGATATACATCTCCATTTAGAATTTTAGAGCTTTGCTTTTTTAATGTAACCATAGGAAGCTCCATCTGCATTGCTGTCATTACTGTAGGTGCTATTCCTGAACTTTCAATAGTAAATATTTTAGTAATTCCATGATTTTTATAATATTCCTTAAAATAAGTTCCTATATCATACATTAATCTTGCATCTACACCATGATTTAAAAATGAATCAACCTTTAATACAGTTTCACTTAATGCTCTACCTTCTTGTAATATACGTTCTTTTAAAATATCCATTATCTTTTCTCTCCTCCACAAAAATCTTTATAAAAAAATAAACACCTCATATAAATTGAGGTGTTGACACTACTTATACATAAAAAAAATATAATTTCAACTCCTCGTAGTCTACTGTTTTACGGTCAGTAGGTAGAAACTTTCGGACCAATTACCGATTTTATACGAGATTTTTTACAAATTCACTTATTGGTATTATACCACGAACATTATTGTTGTAAATATATATTTTATTTTCATATATTTTAATTTACTTCTATTTTTTTATATTAACAATAATAACTTCGCAATACTATTAAATAAATGTATTGCGAAGTTATTACTAATAGCTACAAATTATTGTAGTTTTATCTTCAATATTATTATAAATTGCCTCTGCTACACTATATGGCATATTAACACATCCATGTGATCCATTATTTTTATATATACTTCCTCCAAAACTACTTCTCCAACTTGCATCATGAAGCCCTATTCCTCCATTGAATGGCATCCAGAAGCTAACTGGTGCAGCATATCCCTCACCTCTTAATACAAAATCTTTTCTCTTCCAATCTAATCTATATACTCCTGCTGGAGTAGAATATCCTTTGCTTACATCACCTGTAACAACCTTTCCTTGAGTAATTAATTCACCATTTTTATAGTAAACAACTGTTTGATTAGTTAAATTAACTTCCACAAAAGTATTTATTACATAATCATCAGTTGCACTTGGTGTTTTAAATGATAACTCCTTTGTTGTTTCAACTCCATTACTTATAGCCTCAACTATTTCTGCTATAGTTGTATCTCTATCTATATAATATATTCCTGGTGTCGTACTAACCTTAATAACTTCACCTGACCATCTAGTAAGTGTTCTAGCATCTCCTATATTATCATACTCATCTCCTAATTCATTTATATATGACCTAATAGAATCTTCATTAAGTGTAACATTAAAATCTTCATCTATATTAATCCATGTGTTTATTAAGCTTGAATCTATTACTATTTCATCTCCTGAAGTAGTATAAGTAATTCTTGATTCTATATATTTATCAACAATATTTTTAGCTTGAACTACAGCATCTGCTTTACTAGTATACTTTGGTTCCTCATAACAATTTTCCTTCTCTAAATCTAAAACACAATTTATATTTTGAATATTATTTAATACCTTTGAATAAAATTCATCATATTTTATTTTATTACCATTATCCTCTTTTACAACTTCATATCCATTATCTGTGTAATTAATATAAGCACTTACAGGCTCTTTTACATTTGATTCATCAAAGCAATTAAGATTACCTAAAAATTGCTTTAATAATTCCTCATCATAAGAAACACCCTCAGTTATTGTGTACTTATTACTAACAAATATAGATTTAATCCATAAAAATGGATTTTGCTCTTCTAATAACTCATTTATTCCATTAGTAAAATCATATTTTAAATTAATATCTTTTCCATTTAACTCTTCACTATTCTCATCTCTCTCTTTAATCGTTAAAATATAATTATTAGCCTTTTCCGCCATAAAATCTTGTGCTGATTTATTACCTTTTCCAGTAACATTAACTCCATTTATATAAGTTCTGAAGAAAAAATGATTATTAAAATATACTGTCATTATTAAATATACAGATAATAAACTAGCTAATATAATTCCTGTTGTTATCCAAATCTTATTAGCTTTTTTATCTTTTCTAATCTTTTCACTAACTTCTACCGTTGCCATTTCAACATTTTTTTCTATTTCTTTAGTTTTTATTGAATCTTCTAATTTAACTTTATCTACGAACAATTTTTCAAGCTCGTCCACATATTCTGAATATTCTTTAATGGCAAGTTTATTTGCAAATAATACTATACTTTCTTTAGATTTATTTATATCCTCTTTAGTGTCATTTGGTAATCCTCTATAATATTCATCTAATAATTTATGCTTATACTCGTTTATATTATTGTACCCTAAAAACTCACCTAAACACTCTAATTGATTATCCTTATCCCCATACTTATATAATAAAGCCTTATATATATTTTCATTATACGGATTTAATTTTATTATTTCTTTTATAGTATTTTCTTCTTTATCCTTTGAAATTTTATTTTCTAATAGCTGTTTAATTAAACTATTTGATTTTCTTATATCTTCAGAATTATTATATGATGCTACTTCAGCTATATTATAATGATTTAAAATATCTATTACTGCAAAGTTAATATTAAATATACTCTCTACCATAGAATTAACTAATTTATTTATTATCTCTGGAGGAATATCACTTTCAATTTTATCGCTATTTAATATTATATTTTTCTCTTTCAATCTAAAAGGATTCTTTATTAATTCAGAATTTATATTTAACTTAGCATATGTTATATCATTTTCTTTATTACTATCTGTAGTTTCTTTGTTATTTTCTCTCTTTATTTCCTCTAAAGTATTTTCCCATGTACAATAATTATCTAAATAATACTTTTTGTTAAATGTATCATTATTAATTTCTTGTATTCCAAATTCATTAATAATATTTATGGCTTTTAAAATATAACTATTTAAATACTCATATCCAAAAGCTTCTCCATCCTTTAATAATTGATCAATACTATTGAATTTTTTAATACACTCTTCAGTAAATATTGAAACCGAACTAAAGGCCTCTTGTAAAAATTCTGATCTTATCTCATTTAGCTTAATAAACTCATCTGAAAAATAAATATCCCCACTTAATACTTTAAAGTTCATACTTTCCTCCCATATCATTACCATGTAATTAGTTAATACATTATTCTTTTATTTCTGCATCTTTCATTATAATATTAAAACTTTGTTAATTTATTACAATTTTAACACAAAAACCTTCTATTTGATATATAAATTTTTGTAATAATACCTATTATTTTTACTTTAAGAATAAATAACTAAAAGCATAACCTGCATATATAAAGGCAAAATTCCAAATAGTGATTCCTATAACTGAATATAAAGTAAATTTTACAAAGTTAACATTAAAGGTTCCTGCTACTAAAGATATTAATGTTCTAGCAACTGGTATTACTCTAGCTATAAGAACTCCTATATTCCCATACCTATCCATATATTTATAACTTTTATCTATCGCCTTTTTTAGTTTTGGAAATTTATTTTGTATATTGTTTAAAATTGGTTTCCCACAGTAATATCCTAATGAATATAAAGCAAAACTTCCTAATAATCCTGCAATTACTGATATTACAAGAGTATATATAAAATTTAATCCATCATATTTAACTAATATACCTGCTGCTGGCATTATTATTCCTGCAGGTAAACCTGGCAAATTTAAATATTCTAAAAAAACTATTATAGCTAAAAAAATATATCCGTATTGCTTTATGTATTGAAGTATATTATTTATATCTGCCATTTTTATAATCCCTTCTATTAACTTAATATAATTTACCAAATAATATTATAACTGTTATTAATCCGCATAAAACTCCTATTATTCCACCACCAATGACATCCGAAGGATAATGCACCCCTAAATATATTCTCGAAAAAGCAATTAATCCTGCTAATAATATTATTTCTAAAGATGCTGCATTATCAGTTTTAATAAAAACAGTGGCAACAGCAAAAGATGAGGCAGTATGTCCTGAAGGAAATGAATATGTAATTGGTTTTGATATTAAAAGTTCCTTATCATCATCACCATAAAAAGGTCTCTTTCTCTTTATGATGTTTTTTATTATTCCCTCACCTATAATAGTAGTGATTACAAGGGCTGTAAGTATCATTTGTCCTAATATCCTATAATCCTTTTTAGTCATTAATAAAACTGATATTGTAATCCATACAATTCCTAAATTCCCTGCTGAAGTTATAACTGGCATTATCTTATCAAAAGTCTTATTGCTAAATTTTATATTTATCCATCTAAAAATTGTATTATCTACCTTTTTTAAAATTTCTCTCATCCTATTCTCACTTTCAATAACATACTTTTTTATCAATTATACTCTTTATATTCTTACCCTTATATATAGGCTATATTCATTCAAATATAATTCCAAATATCAAAATTCTTGAAATACATAATTGCTTATGATACAATCAAAAAATATAGGGAATGAAGTTCTCCCTTGATAATTATCAAAACCGCTTATTATAGCTAATGACTTCTACAACCTTTTTTGTTGTAGAAATCATTAGCTTTTTTTATTTTTACTTTATTATAGGAGGATTAATTATGTTACTTAAATTTTTAATAATTATAATAAGCTTAATATTAATAGGGATATTAGCTAATTATAGTGGTAAGTTAGTAGAGTTTATAAAATTACCTTCTCTTATAGGTATGATCTTACTTGGAATGTTTATAGGACCATCATTTTTAAACATTGTTCCTCAATCAACTTTAGATATATCTTCTTATATCAAGGATATTGCCTTAGTAACAGTATTATTTATAGGTGGACTTGGAATAAGCTTAAGACAAATGAAGCAAATAGGTAGACCTGCTATTTTACTAAGTATAATACCAGCACTATTAGAAGGATTAACAATTGCTTTTTTATCAACATTATTTCTTAATTTTACTTTTATACAAGGTGCAATTTTAGGTTTTATAATAGCTGCTGTAAGCCCCGCTGTTTTAGTTCCATCAATGGTTGATTTGATTAAAAGAAAAGTTGGGCAAGACAAAGCAATTCCTCAAATGCTTTTAGTTGGTGCTTCTGCTGATGATACTGTTGCAATTACATTATTTACAACTTTTTTAGGAATCTATATGTCCAGAACTAATGGAGAATATATTTCTATTGCTAGTGAACTTATTTCTATTCCTATTACTATTTTTATAAGTATATTTATAGGATGGTTGCTTGCCTTTTTAACTAAAAATTTATTAAACTTTATTAAAATTAATACTTTAAGAGTTATTTTTGCATTTATAATTTGTTTATTAATTAGATTAGTAGAAAATACTTTTCGCTTAGAAATTTTTAATTCTTTATTAACTATAATGATTTATGGATTTTTCTTAAGAGCATTTGTAGATGATATAGCTCTTAAAATTCAAGATGGTATAAATGTTGTTTGGAAGTATGGAAAGATTTATTTATTTGCTTTTGTTGGAATGGCAATAAATCCTTCTCTTGTTGGAAATTACTTATGGATAGGAATAGTAATGCTTATTATATCTTTAACTGTTAGATCAATAGGAGTTGTTATTTCTCTAATTGGAACTAACTTATCCTTTAAAGAAAGAATCTTTTGTGTGATAGCTTATTTACCTAAAGCAACTGTTCAGTCTGCTAAAGCTGGTATCCCTTTGCAAATGGGTGTTGCTGGTGGTGAAGTAATGCAGGCTATTGCTATTTTAAGTGTATTAATTACTGCTCCTATTGGTGCTATTGGCATAAAACTTTCCTCCCCTAGATTATTAAATCAAGAAATTTCTAATTAAGAGCTTGTTGTATAATAATATAAAAAGAACTGATATTTTATTAAATACCAGTTCTTTTTATATTATATATTTTCTATCTTAACTACATCATATCCCATATCTTCAATTTTTTCTTTTACTAAATCATCAGATTCATTTGTTTCTACTATTGCATACTTTCCTTCTAAATTAACCTCTATTCCCTTTGCATCATTTAACTCTTCTAAAGCTTCAGTTACATGAGCCACACAGTTTTTGCAACTCATTCCCTCAATTAATATTTTCTTTTTCATAAAATCTCCTCACTTTCAACTGTTTTAATATATTCTTTATTTTAATATTATCAATAACTATTATAATTATTTATTTGGATTAAATCCTCTTAATCTTAATGCATTTGCTAAAACTGAAACTGAACTTAAGCTCATTGCTGCTGCTCCTATCATTGGATTTAATAATGGCCCTCCAAATATATGAAGCACTCCCATAGCCACCGGAATACCTAAAACATTATATCCAAATGCCCAGAATAAATTTTGTTTTATATTTCTAATAGTTGCTTTACTTAACTTAATTGCTGTAGCAACATCTTTTAAATCACCTTTCATAAGTACTATATTTGCTGATTCAATAGCTACATCAGTACCTGTACCAATTGCTATACCAATATCTGCTTGTGCTAGTGCTGGAGCATCATTTATTCCATCACCAACCATAGCAACCTTACTACCCTTTTCTTGAATTTTTTTAACTTCATTTGCTTTATCCTCTGGTAATACTTCTGCTAGAACAATATCAATTCCAACTTGTTTTGCAATAGCATCAGCAGTTTTCTTATTATCTCCAGTAATCATAGCAACTTTGATTCTCATCTTATGAAGATTTTCAATCGCTTCCTTACTACTTGGTTTAACTGTGTCTGCAACTGCAATTATACCTTCTAATTTATTATTTATTGCAATATACATAGGTGTTTTACCCTCATTTGCTAATTTATCTGATTTAACACCTAAATCTCCAATTTCAATAGAGTTTTCAGTCATTAATTTTTTATTTCCAAGTAAGATAACCTTACCTTCTATTTCAACTTGAATTCCATGACCTGGAATTGCTTTAAAATTAGATATCTCTTTAAATTTAATATTTCTTTCTTCTGCACCTTTTACTATAGCTTCACCTAAAGGATGCTCTGAACCTTTTTCACTGCTTGCTGCTATAGATAATAATTCCTCTTCTGATATTGTAGTAGTAATAATATCAGTTACTACTGGTTTACCTTCAGTAATAGTACCAGTCTTATCAAATACAATTGTATCAATTTGATGAGTAACTTCTAGAGCTTCTCCACCTTTAATTAAAACGCCATATTCTGCACCTTTTCCTGTTCCAACCATAATGGCTGTAGGTGTTGCTAATCCTAATGCGCATGGACAAGCTATAACTAAAACTGAAATAAATATGGTTAATGCAAATACTCCATTTTCTCCAGCGATTAACCATCCAATACTAGAAAGTATTGCAAGACCAATTACTATTGGTACAAAATATGATGCAATAATATCTGCTAATTTTGCAATAGGAGCTTTTGATCCTTGAGCATCTTCAACTAACTTAATAATTTGAGATAATGCAGTATCTTTACCAACCTTAGTAGCTTTGTATTTAATAAATCCTGTTTTATTAATACTAGCTCCTATTACCTTACTTCCAACTGTCTTTTCAACTGGGATACTTTCACCTGTAAGCATAGCTTCATCAACTGCAGTAGCCCCTTCTATAACTTCACCATCAACTGGTAACTTTTCACCTGGTTTAACTATAATTATATCTCCAACAACAACTTCATCTATAGGAATAACTAACTCCTTGCCATCTCTTACAATAGTAGCTGTCTTCGGAGCTAATCCCATAAGTTTTTTAATTGCTTGAGATGTTTTTCCTTTGGAAATTGCTTCTAGATATTTACCTAAAGTTATTAAAGCAAGTATTGTAACAGCAGCTTCATAATATAAACTCATAGCATAAGAACCATCACCTGTATAAATTTTATATGTTCCATATAAACTATAAATAAAAGCTGCACTTGTACCTATCGCAATTAAAGAATCCATATTAGGACTTAATTTAAATAAATTTTTATATCCAATATAATAAAATTTATACCCAATTATCATAACTGGTATTGTTAAAACTAATTGAATTATAGCAAAGTTAAGTGGGTTCATCATTGGATCGATAATGTTAGGTAATGGCATTCCTACCATATGGCCCATTGTTATTGTTAAAAGCGGTACTGCAAATATTAATGATAGTATTAATCTCCAGAATAGCTTTCCTTTTTCATCTAACTTTTTTCTCTTTTCTTCTAATTTCTGTTCATCTTCTCTTATTAATTTATATCCTACCTTTTCAACTTTTGCTTTTATATCTCCAAAATTTATAACATCTGCATCATAGCTTATTGAAAGTTTTTCTGTTGCAAAATTAACTACTGCATTTTCAACTCCAGGCATTTTTTTTGTAACTTTTTCAACTCTATTTGCACATGCTGAACAAGTCATTCCTTCTATTTTATAATTATGTGATTGAATATTTTTTTGTATTTTAAATCCTATTTTTTCAACCTTTTCTTCTATGTCTAATTTAGTAATTGCTTTATCATCATAATTAACTGTTAATGTTTCTGTTGCAAAGTTAACATTTGCATCTTTAACACCATCCATTTTGCTAACTACTTTTTCAATTCTGTTAGCACAGGCAGAGCATGTCATACCACTTATTTTAAATTTATTATTCACTATATCACTCCTTTAATAAAAAATATTTATTTAAACCATTATTTTTATCCACCCCCCAGGGGGGTATTATAGATTTATTATATTCTTTTTTTTATTATTTGCAATAGTTTTTTTATTATTTAATGAAATTGTTTATCATTTAGAATCTTTCTCATAAGTAATAACTATTTATATCAATAATTTAAAAATAAAAGTACCAAATTGAATTTAATATAAACTCAATTTGGTACTTTTATCTTTTCATTAAATAAACGCTCCAAAATCAGGATTGCCATTAATATCATTAAGCAAATGCTTAATTTCCTGATCTTTATCCTTATCCATTACCAAAATAACATCACCTGCATCAACAACGACTAAATCCTTAACTCCAAAACCAATAATTAATTTTTTATCTCCTCCAAATATGGAGCAATTTTCACAATCCTGGATATAGACATTGTTACTTATCTTATTGTTCCTATATTCGCTTAAATACCTACTTAAGGCACTAAAGCTTCCTATATCATCCCATTGAAAAGCTCCTTTTATTACATAGGCTTTTCTTGTTCTTTGCATTACTCCAAAATCTATAGAAATACCATCGATGTTTTCATACTCTTCTCTAGTTACATCTTCCTCATCATCCTCTCCTAGATGTTGATAGATATTCATTAATGACTTATACATCTTAGGTAAATACTTTTCAATTTCCCTTAAGATAACATCTGCCCTAAAAACAAACATACCTGAATTCCATAGATAAGTTCCTTTTAATAAAAAATCCTTAGCTACTTCCATATTAGGTTTCTCAGTAAACCTTGCAATCTTATATGCTTGAGATGCAGATGCTATTCGTTCCCCCATTTCAATATATCCATAACCAGTTTCAGGCCTAGTTGGAGTAATGCCTATTGTAACTATTCCTCTACGTCTATTAGCTATTTCAATAGCTTCTGATAGTGTATCTAAATAATCCTTTTGACCTTCAATGTGATGATCAGAAGGTAAAACTACCATTACAGCATCATTATCTTTTTTCAATAACTTAATGGCTGATAATCCTATACAAGTAGCAGTTTCTTTATTTGCTGGTTCAGTAAATATATTTTCAGAATTAACATCTGATAACTCATCTCTTATTTTTTCTACATAATCCCTATTAGTTACCACATAAATATTATCCTTCTTAATTAAAGGAGTAATTCTTTCAACTGTATTTACTAAAAAACTTTTATTATTAATAACCTTTAAAAATTGCTTAGGTTGATCTGCTCTTGATAAAGGATATAACCTTGTACCTTTTCCTCCAGCTAAAATTAGCGCGTATATCACAAAATTCCACTCCACGTAGTACTATGTTTTATTATATGAGTGCCTTTTGTCAATTGTGAAATTATATTATTATTTCATTACTTTCCTTAAAATATTTATTTTTTCTTTATAAGGTGCAAATCTTATATTAAATTCTACAAATGTTCCTCTTTCCATTACTGACCTTTTATGAGTAAAAGCATCAAAACTAGCCTTGCCATGATAACTACCAATTCCACTATTTCCTACTCCACCAAAGGGTAGATTTCCATTGGCAACATGAATTACAGTATCATTTATAGTAACCCCTCCAGATGTAGTGCATCTTAAAATATTATTTATACTCTTTTTATTTTCCGAAAAATAATATAATGCTAAAGGTTTTTCTCTATTATTAATAAAATTTATTATATCATGTATATTATCAAATTCTATTACTGGTAATATAGGTCCAAATACCTCTTCAGTCATAACACTAGAATTAACATCTACATTAGTTAAAATAGTAGGCTCCATATATAATTCAGTACTATCAATATTACCACCATAATATATATGTCCATCATTAAGATATTCCTTTAATCTATTTAATGAATCACTATTAACTACTCTAGGATAATCTGAACTATTTTTAACATCTGTTCCAAATTGCTTATGAATTTCTCCAACAATTAATTTTAGAAATTTATCTTTAATACTTCTATGAACACATAGATAATCTGGTGCTACACAGGTTTGACCTACATTCAAAAACTTTCCCCAAACTATTCTTTTTGCTGCAAGTTCTAATTTTGCATCTTTATCAACTATACAAGGGCTCTTTCCACCTAATTCTAATGTTATAGGTATTAAGTTTTTAGCTGCTTTTTCCATAACTATTTTTCCTACCTTAACACTACCAGTAAAAAATATATAGTCAAATGGAAGATCTAATAGATATGATACTGCTTCTTTTCCTTCTAATGGATTAACTACTTTCAAGTACTCTTCTTGAAAATTTTCATTAATCATTTCTTCTAATAGTAATGATATATTTTTCGTATTTTCTGATGGCTTTATTATAGCTGTATTACCTGCAGAAATAGCTCCAATTAAGGGAGCTATTACTAATTGAAATGGATAGTTAAAAGGCCCTATAATTAATGTTACCCCATAAGGCTCCTTATATATATAGCTCTTAGAAGGATAATATATTATCGATGACTTTCTTTTTTCTATCTTTGCCCATTTTTTAATATTTTTTATGTGCATATTAATTTCATCATATACAATTCCAACTTCAGTTGCATAGCTTTCAAAATTAGATTTTCCTAAATCCTTTTTTAATGCTTCTAAAATTTTATCTTCATTTACTTTAATTACTTGTTTTAGCTTTCTTAAGATCTCTATTCTAAAATTAATATCATTTGTTTCTCCTGAATTAAAAAACTCCTTTTGCCCATTAAATACTGATTTTATATCATTCATTTATTAACCCTCTTATTTGAAAATTTTTATTATATTTTACCATACTTAAAATTTCCTTCAAGAAGATTATTAGGAATAATGAATTCTGATATTCCTGAAGCATATGGCGCTATTTCATACAATCCAAAATAAATTACAAGTGTATTGTTTTTTATATAGAAGTTTTGATTATCTCCTATTCCATTAAATCCATCCTTACCAGTAAAATATCTATCAGGATCTTTGCTTATTTGCCTATTTATTTCTTCATTAATTACATCCTTATAATTGTAGTTATCTTTAAAAATATCTTTTAATTTGATCTCATTACCACTTGATTTTTCTATATTATAAGCAATTCTATTTGTTATACCATGGGCTCCACCTGAAAATTGATAATAATCTATATAAAAACTAATAATATCTGAATTATTAGTAAGCTTATATCTAGCATATAATTGATATGTCATTAAAGGTTCTGGCTTATCTTTAAAGTATTCATCTGCAATTTGTTTAACTTCATTAATCCAATCTTCTGTCCACTTTGTAATCTTATTATTAATTGTCTCTTCTTGTTTTTTATTACTCATATCTGCTACTTGTGGAACAATTACATTAATATCTAAATAATTATTTTTAGATTTATATATTTTATCCACAACTTTTATATTGGAATTATCTTCATTTAATTCACCACTTTTCAACATAGCCTGTGGATAACTATCAATACTTATTAACAACATTAATATTACTAAAAACCACATTTTTAGCCATTTCATAAAGTATCCCTCCTTTATATTCGCTAAATTTTACACTTATTTTATTATTATCTACAATAATGTTTATAATTATTAACTCATATATCAACATTTTTTTAACAAGTTATCCACAACCTCCTGTGGATTATGTGTGTAACCTCTAGTTTTTGTTAATTTTATAAATATATTTCATATTTAAACTTTATTTCATATTAATTTTATCCACAGCCTATATATAGTATTAATAAAATGTCCTAAATCTAAACATTAAATAAAAAAATAAACCATAACATAATAATAAAATAAAATTTCATTACTATATTATGGTTAAAATTTATCTAACTTAAATTATATTCGATTTATTTTAAGCTAATTTAAATATTATTCTTCATCAACTTCCTTTGTTTTTCCTGATGTTGATATTAAATTATTTAATCCTTTTAACTCTTTATAAGTTAAATCTCTCCATTCACCAATTCTTAAGTCCCCTAAGTTTATATTCATTATTCTAATTCTTTTTAACTTTACAACTTCATACCCTAAAGCTTCACACATTCTTCTTATTTGCCTATTTAATCCTTGAGTTAATATTATTCTAAATGTGTTATTACCTTCTTTTTTAACATAGCATTTTTTAGTAACTTGCCCTAAAATTCTAATTCCATTACTCATTCTTTGTATAAATTCTTCATTAATAGGCTTATTAACAGTTACTATATATTCCTTTTCATGATTATTTCCTGCCCTTAATATTTTATTAACTATATCTCCATCATTAGTCATTAATATTAAGCCTTGAGAATCCTTATCTAATCTACCTATTGGAAATATTCTTTTTTTATGATTTACAAAATCAACTATATTACCTTTAACTTTATGCTCTGTTGTACAAGTTATTCCTACAGGTTTATTTAAAACTATGTAAACTAAATCTTCATCTTTAGATATTAATTTACCATTTACTTTAACTTTTTGACCCTTTGATACTTTAGTTCCCATTGTAGCTTTAACACCATCAATAGTAACCAATCCACTTTCTATTAATTTATCTGCCTCTCTTCTTGAACAAAAGCCTGACTCACTTATATATTTATTTAACCTAATCGTATCTCCTCTATCATTATGAACAATTACATTTTTCTTTTTTATAGACCTTTGTTGCATATTTACCTTCCTTTGTTTCTATTAATTTAAAATTATAAATTAAACTTTTAACTACTTCAAATTTTACCTAATTTAATTTATGTTCAGACCCAGCATTATTTAATCTTACTTTTAAATCTTTTTTATAAACAAAATCTGCTGTTTCTTCTAAGCTATTATATTTTAAAGCTTTCCCAGTAATTGTTATAACTATTCCTGAACTCTTTACCATTTCATTTTCACTAGCATATTCTATTATCTTACATATAGCTTCATCAATGTTATTATCTAATACACTAGTTTCAGCAATTAATGTCTTTCCTTTTTCAGTAGATGAGCTAACATGTAAAACCCTATTAAATCCATTTATTTCCAATCTAATTTGTGAAGTAGTTTCTACTACTACAGTACTGACAACCCCATTATATTTATATATTATAGAGAAAACAAAAATTAATGCAAAAATAGATATAATAGATGCATATAATTTATAATCCTTTAGACTCTTTTTCTCTACAGATTTTATTTCTTCTCCCTTAAAACAAGATTCTTTCAGTTTAAGTTTCTTAAATTCACCTAAGGATGTCATAACAATTGCATTTTTTTTGCTATTATCTAAGACTACTCCATCAAACCCCATTTTTTCTTCATATTCTATTATATCTTTTCCTAAATCTTCTTCCGTATTTTCAACTATTTGAATGTAATCTTGTAAACTTTTATAATTGGGATTTCCTAATATTAATGTATATACAATTATATACTCCTTATATTTATTAATATATTTTAAATCTACCTTTGTTGCCTTATGTATTGCATCTACTGGAATATTCTCTTCTTTTATAAATTTATCATATAATTCAATATTATTAATTATAAACATTGCTATATTTAGTAACTGATTTCTTATCGAATAACTTACATTATCTTTAACTAAATCTCTAACTAAAACTTTATATTTTAATAGTTCTGAAGTAAGCATTATTATCTGCTGATTTCTATCTTCTATTATTTCATCATTAATTAATATTAATGGTTTTATTGAAGAAAATCTGTATTTATTTTTATGAAACTTGTCCATTCTTCCCTCCAACAATTACAAATCTTCTCTTTCTATTAATTTTCCTGTTACTATTACCCTTCGTTTAGAGCCTATAGTACATGTTATTAAAGTCATTTTCTCATAATCTGCCTCATCCAAAACTTCAACTTGGTCAGGATCAACTATAAAACTACTATCTACTTCATAAGTATATCTTCCATTTTTAGTTGTAACAATAACTTTATCTCCAACCTTAACTTTATACAAGTTTATAAATGCATCTGTAAAATCTGAAACTCTATGTCCAGCTACTGCGAAATTTCCAACCTCTCCTGGCATCGCTGAATCTGGAAATCTTCCTAAAAAATATTTAATTACATCTTCTGTAATTCCATCAACAACTGGTTGTTTTAATTTAATTGATGGTATTTCCATTATAGCTACCGGAGTATACCCATTTATTGCTTCTAAACTTACTGGTTCACTAGTTTCTTCATTTTTAGCGTCTGCTATTTGACTTTCAAATGCTTCTAATAGCTCATTTTGCTTGTGCGATGTTACTATTTTTTTATAAGCAACATTTGCTATTATTCCAACACCTATAAGTATTAATACAATTCCAAATACTCTTCTAAACTTTCCCACTCATTTCACCCCTAAATTAATAATATTTTTCTATTTTTGTACATATATAATTTTTTCTACATATATTATAACATAAAGCATTAAAAAAACATTAATACATTTTAATATAAGTTATATGGGGGAGTTTATGAAATATAATAAAGATAATGTGATTTACATCGATTTCATATTCAAAAGAAAAAGGATTAATTCTAAAGTCGTTTTATTTTTTTATAAGCTTTACTCAAAGCTAACCACTATATTACCAAATAAAATAAAATTATCCAGTAACAAGAAGACATCTTTATATAACAATAGAAAAACTTCCAACTATTAATTATAAATATCCCATTTTTATTATATTCATATTTCAATCTTGTGATAAAATATATTTAAAAAAGTTTACGAGGTGATTTAATGAGAATAGGAATGGGATATGATGTACATAAATTAGTCGAAGAAAGAGATTTGATTCTAGGCGGAGTTAAAATTCCTTATGAACTTGGTTTATTAGGTCATTCAGATGCTGATGTATTAGTGCATGCAATAATGGATGCTTTACTTGGAGCATCTGCCTTAGGGGATATCGGCAAGCATTTTCCAGATACAGATTCTAAATATAAAGGAATATCTAGTATTGAATTATTAAAACATGTAGGTAATCTATTAAATAAACATAATTATAAAATTGGAAACATAGATGCAACAATAATTGCTCAAAAACCTAAAATGGCTCCACATATACCTACAATGAGAGAAAATATTGCATCTGCTCTAAATATAACATTAGACCAAATAAATGTTAAAGCAACTACAGAGGAAGGCCTTGGTTTTACTGGAGAAGGTCTTGGAATTTCTTCTCAAGCTATTTGCCTACTTTTCAATTAATAACTTAACTTTTCTAATAAAAAATTAAGAGTTGCTTTCAGCAACTCTTAATTTTTAAACTACTTTTTCTTCTTTAAGTGAAACACTTTTATTACCTTTTCTATGATACCAAACTATCGCTATAATAGCTGAAATACCCATTAAATATGGATAAAATAAATACTTCATTATTGCAAAAGGTGAAAGAGCTGCTAATCCTGCTGCAGATATAAGCTGTGCTCCATATGGTATGATTCCTTGAAATACACATGCAAACATATCCATAATACCTGCAACTCTCTTAGGCTCAAGCCCAACTTCATCTGATATATCTTTTGCTATAGGACCCACTGTAACTATTGCAACTGTATTGTTAGCTGTGCAAATATCTACTAAACTTACTAAAGCTGCAATTCCAAGCTCTGCTCCCATTTTACTCTTAAATCCTTTTAATCCTTTATTTATTATAAAATCAATTCCACCATTATATTTTATTATTTCTATAGTTCCTGAAATTAAAATTGATATTATTATAAGTTCACTCATTCCTCCAATACCAGTAGCTATTGCTCCAAAAAATCCTAATAAATCAAAACTTCCTCCAATGAATCCTATAACTCCTGCTATTAATATTCCACCTAATAAAACTACAATAACATTTAAACCAACTAATGCTCCAACTATAACTGCTATATAAGGAACTATTTTAATTAAACTATAATCCAATGCTTCAACGCTAGTTATTGATCCACCTTTTGATATTAATACAAATATAAATGCTGTGATGATAGCTGCTGGTAATACTATCTTAAAGTTCATTTTAAACTTCTCTTTCATTTCACATCCTTGAGTTCTAGTTGCTGCAATAGTTGTATCAGAAATCATAGATAGATTATCACCAAACATAGATCCACAAACTACTGCTGAAACAGCAATAGCTGTAAGTATTCCTGTTTTTTCAGCAACTCCAACTGCAATTGGAACTAGCGCAACTATTGTTCCCATTGATGTTCCAACCGATAATGATATAAAGCAAGAAATTACAAATATACCTGCAATCATTATATTGCTCGGAAGTATAGATAAACCTAAATTTACAGTTGAATCAACGGCACCCATTGATTTTGCAACTTCTGCAAAAGCTCCTGCCAGTATAAATATTAATATCATCAAAATAATATTAGTATTTCCGGCTCCCTTACAGAATATCTCTACTTTCTCATCAAAATTTACTTTTCTATTCATTACTAGCGCCACTAATGTTGCTGCTAAAAATGGAACTATTATCGAAACTGTATAAAAATCTTTAGCTAATAAAGCTGATCCTATATAAACAATTATAAATACAAGTAACGGTAATAATGCCCATACATTTCCTCTCTTGTTCATTATTAATTCCTCCTACATTAATTTTTAAAACAAAAAAGCTTCTGAGAAACTCAGAAGCATAACTACTAAAACTACATATATTTCTCTCATCTATCAGGATTTAGCACCACGTTCTACTAGTGGCAAGTAACAAATTCCAAGTAACAAGCTAAAATTTAATAACTTGTCACTTATCACTTGTCCCTTGTCACTTACGACAGGTTGCTGGGCTTCATAGGGCCAGTCCCTCCACCACTCTTGATAAGTTCTTTTTCAATTTTCATTAATAAGATTATCAAATTAATAAATTAATGTCAACTAAAAAATTTTTACTATAATATTTTATTGTAAAATTTTATGATTTATTAAATATAAATTTTAAAAATTTATTTATAAACCAAAATCTACTTCGCGGACTATGTGTTTCTGCTACTTTTTAAATTTATCCACAATTCTTTAGTAAATATAATTTCCTAAAGAATAAAAAAAGGAAGTAACTTAATTACTTCCTTTTAATGGTGCGCCATCACGGGTTCGAACCGGGGACACCCTGATTAAGAGTCAGGTGCTCTACCAACTGAGCTAATAGCGCATAAAAATTTAAATGGAGCGGGTAGTGGGAATCGAACCCACCTTTCCAGCTTGGAAGGCTGGAGTATTACCGATATACGATACCCGCATATTCTTGACAGTAATAATTATAATAAATACTAATTATACTGTCAAGTTTTTTTATATTACTTCAGTAAGATTTTTTTGCAATATATTTCTAAATTTTTCTCCAGCCTGTTTATTAGTAGTAGCATTTTTACATAAGTCTAACCATTCTGTTATATCTTCAGTATTTTCTTTTCTAAACAATTCCTCACTATTTGACATATAACTTGAATCTAGCACAAATCTTCCTAGCTCTTCAGGTTTTTCAAAAATTTTAAAATATAAAAATTCACTACTATCCCCATACCAAGTTCTATTAAAATCTCTTACAAATTTCTTTAGTTCTGGCATTAATTTATTCTTAGGTAAATCCCAACACTTCTTAATTATAGTAACTTGCTGTTTCATCTTTTTGGCTTCTTCTTTAGTAATTTTTTTAGTTCTTTCTCCATCACTTATTACTTGTTCTACAGTATTTATTGGAACTCTCGGTACAGATCCATCCTTAGAATTAATCCATATATAAAAAGCTTCAGGTAAAAAAGAGTATTGAATATATCCTATCAAAGCTTTAACATCTGGTAGATAACCCCAAATATTATTTAATCCATTCTGCCTGCAGAAAATCAATGTGTGAATATAAAGGCTTTTATCTGTAGGCATCCTATTCATAAGCATGTGCCCTCTAATAGTTTTATTCTCACTAATTAACTCCTTCCAATACTCAAAAGAATTATAATTGTGCCTCACACTATCACCTTCTTCATAATTTTTAATATAATATATTATATATTAATACTAACATTTTATACTAAAACTAATCAATAGTAATGATCTTAAAGTTCTATAAATTTGATATTTCACACTATTTATATTATAATATAATAAAAGGATTAAAGGGGGCAATCTATTGTACAATTGTGAGATATGTGGCAATAAAGCGGATATTCATCATATAATTCATAGAAGTGAAGGTGGTTTTGACATTGAGATAAACTACAAATATTTATGTGCTTTGCATCATAGAGGTAAAAATGGTCCGCATCAAAATCAATTCATTGATCTTCAATATAAAGTTGATATGCAAACTAAATTGTACAGCATTCTGCCAAAAAATTATTATTCTCCAAAAGAAATATCACAAATTTTAGGTATTCATAATAACTCCTTAAAGAGGCTATTAAAAAACCTTAAAAGATATAAAGAAGGATATAAAAAAGAGGATATAATATTTACTTTAATGGGTTGTGTCAGATATACTGTAGATACTTTAGAGGAACTTGCTTTAGATTTATTAATAGATGCTCTTTAATATTAAAATTCTGAAATTATAGTAGTATGTAATAAGTTTTCTTATTTATACTACTTTTTTTGATTTAACATTTTTAAATTATATATAATAGATTGTTGCTATTTTTTAATTCATTCAAAAAATTTATTTTATTAGTGTAATATAAAAAAACAAAAAAGCTGTGAAAAACACAGCTTCAATTTGGAGCGGGTAGTGGGAATCGAACCCACCTTTCCAGCTTGGAAGGCTGGAGTATTACCGATATACGATACCCGCATATTTATTTAATTAAGTTCCTTTGGACAATTAAGATTATATTACTATTCACAGAACTTGTCAATATATTTTTTAAAATTTATATATTTTTTTCTTTTAACATAGAAATATAAGGCTCAACTCCATGATATCTTTATTTTAAAGATTATAATCTCCCATTGAGCCATCTTCATAACTAGTACAAACAGATTAAATCTGATATATTTTTATATTTTCATATTAATTTGTATAAAAGCTTCTTCAGAAGGTTTTCTGAATTCGTAAGTATTTCTCCTCTCCTTATCCCCTATTATAAATAATCTTCTATCACTTATTATCGTAAATCTATTAAAAAATGCTTCTCCATTATTTCTCCAATATCTTAATACCCAATGATTGGACCTACTTGAAAAGTATTGAAGCCAATCATAAGAAGAAAATTCTAAAGAACTATAATCATACATAAGACTCACTCCTTAAACTTTATTTATAAAATATATGTTACTTTACTTAATAATATGACTTGTTAAGTAAAATATTTTATCTTACAATTTGTTGACATTACAAAATTAGATAATTATAATTATTGGTAAGTAAAATTCTAAATTATTTTAATTCGATGAAGAGACGAGTAAATTAAACCTTCATTTTCAGAGAGAAAATACACTAGCTGAAAGTATTTTTAAATGAAATTAATTGAAGACTACCTCTGAGAGACTCTAATCAAGTCCGTTACATCACGTTACGATGCTTACTTAAGTGGTCTATTTTAGACAATTAAGGGTGGAACCGCGGGAATTATAATGCTCTCGTCCCTTTTCTATACTATTTTGTATAAGAAAAGCGACGAAGAGCTTTTTTTATACAGTAAATTAATACTATGATATTTAAGGTAAAGCAATTTCATTTAGAGTTAATTTAAAAACAGCTACACAACTACTTTAATTCTTTTTATTACTGCTTAGCTCTTAAATATTATAAAAATAAACTCATCCTCATATTAATTGGATGAGTAAGCTCAATTAACAAAATCACAGATTTTGAATTTTATTTATAATGAAGGGAGATATAAAAATGATAAAAATCACTTTAAAAGATGGATCAATTAAAGAAGTTGAAAATGGATCATCAGTTTTAGACGTTGCTAAAGCTATAAGCGAAGGTTTAGCAAGAGTTGCTCAATGTGGAATAGTTAATGATAAGGTTGTTGATTTAAGAACAACTTTAAATGCAGATTGTGAATTAGAAATTTGCACTTTCGATTCTCAAGAAGGAAAAGATGCAGTAAGACACAGTATTTCTCATGTACTTGCAGCTGCAGTTAAAAGATTATTCCCAGAAGCTAAAATTGCTATTGGACCTGCAATTGCTAATGGATTCTACTATGATTTTGATGTAGAAAAACCTTTCTCTTCTGAAGATTTAGTAAAAATCGAAGCTGAAATGAAAAAAATAATAAAGGAAAACCCTCAAATTGAAAGATTTGAACTTCCTAGAAATGAAGCTTTAGAGCTTATGAAAGATGAGCCTTATAAGGTTGAATTAATAAATGACCTTCCAGAAGATGAAATTATTTCATTCTATAAAATAGGTGATTTCACTGACCTTTGTGCAGGACCTCATGTATTATCGTTAAAGAACATTAAGGCTATTAAGCTTATAAGAAGTGCTGGTGCTTACTGGAAAGGTGACGAAAAAAACAAAATGCTTTCTAGAATATATGGAACTGCATTCTTAAAGAAGGCTGATTTAGATGCTCATTTAGAAGCTTTAGAAGAAGCTAAAAAAAGAGATCATAACAAATTAGGTAGAGAACTTGGAATCTTTACTACTGACGAAAAAGTAGGTCAAGGTCTTCCTCTATTCATGCCTAAAGGAGCTAAGTTATTCCAAACTCTTCAAAGATGGATTGAAGATGAAGAAGAAAAGAGAGGTTACGTTTTAACTAAGACTCCATTTATGTCTAAGAATGACTTATTCGTAGCTTCTGGTCACTGGAGCCACTATAAAGATGGTATGTTTGTATTAGGTGATGAAGAAAAAGATGCTGAAGTTATGGCTTTAAGACCAATGACTTGCCCATTCCAATTCACTGTTTACAATGCAGAACAACACAGTTATAGAGATCTTCCAATAAGATACGCAGAAACTTCTACTTTATTTAGAAAAGAAGCTTCAGGTGAAATGCACGGTCTTACTAGAGTTAGACAATTCACTTTATCAGAAGGTCATATAATCTGTACTCCAGAACAATTAGAAGATGAATTTAAAGAAGTTGTTGACTTAATAAATTACGTTATGGAAACTTTAGGAATTTCTAAGGATATATCTTACAGATTCTCTAAATGGGATCCAACAGATACTGAAAAATATATAAATAACCCAGAGGCTTGGGAAGCTACTCAAAACCAAATGAGAACTATATTAGATCACTTAGGAATTGATTATGTTGAAGCTGAAGGTGAAGCTGCATTCTATGGACCAAAACTTGATATTCAATCTAAGAACGTTCATGGAAAAGAAGATACAATAATCACTGTTCAAATTGACTTTGCTTTAGGTGAAAGACTTGGTATGACTTATATTGATAAAGATGGCGAAAAGAAAATACCATTTGTTATTCATAGATCATCAATTGGATGTTATGAAAGAACTATAGCAACTTTAATTGAAAAATATGCTGGTGCTTTCCCAACTTGGATGTCTCCAGTTCAAGCTAAAGTTCTTCCATTATCAGATAAATATGCTGATTATGCTAATGAAGTAGTTAAAACTTTAAGAAAAAATGGTGTTAGAGTTGAAGCTGACCACAGAGTTGAAAAAATTGGTTACAAAATTAGAGAAGCTAGACTTGAAAGAGTTCCTTATATCTTAGTTGTGGGTGAAAAGGAAGCTGCTAACAATGAAGTTTCTGTAAGAAGCAGAAAGAATGATGATGAAGGAGCAGTTGCTTTAGATGCATTTGTTTCTAGAATCACTTCTGAAATAGCTAATAAAGAAAGATAATTTTATTAAACATGATAAACAAATTTGTTTATCATGTTTTTTGTTATAAACAATAAAAATAAAGAAAAGACTAATGTAATCTGCACATCACATTAGTCTTTTTCTTTTCACACAACTTATTTAAATTCAACATGGGCTTATAAATAATACAAGATATAATTTTTAGAGAAAATTTCTTCCTTAAAGGAAAGATGATTTTAACTAGTTTTTAGAATAATACTCTACAACTAAAACTTCATTAATTTCTATTGGAACTTCAGTTCTTTGAGGAAGCCTTTCTAAAACTCCAGAGAAATTAGCTTCATTTTTACTTAAGTATGGTAAAACATTAAGTATGTTTGATTCAAAGTTTTCTTTGAACATAACATTCTTTTGAGATTTTTCTCTTAACTTAATTTCATCTCCAACTGAAACGTTGAATGATGGAATATCAACTTTTTTACCATTAACTAAAATATGACCATGAACAACCATTTGTCTTGCTTGTCTTATTGAGTTTGCAAAACCTAATCTATAAACTAAATTATCTAATCTGCATTCTAATAAGTTAATTAAAGCATGACCTGTTAATTCTTTTGATTTAGATGCTTTTTCAAAGTAGTTAGCAAATTGCTTTTCCATAACTCCGTAATAAGCTCTTAATCTTTGCTTTTCTAATAATTGAGTACCATAGTCAGAAAGTTTTTTATCATTTCTTGCTGTACCTTTGGCTGCTCTCTTCATCGCTTTTGGATGTCCACAAACATTTAAGCCTAATCGTCTGCACTGCTTAAATCTTGGCCCCATCATCTTTGCCATACAATCATCTCCTTAAATTATTTCTAAGCCTAAATAAAATATAACATATAATTTTCACTTTGTAAATGATAATAATTATCATTATCGAATTTTATTTTTGTATTTATACGATTTTTATCCAACAAAAAAGAGATTATATTTTGCATTTATACAATCTCTTCATTTATCTTACCTATTAGGCAACTATTAATTTCTTTGCTTCTTCATAGTTATCTTGATTTTTTAACTTATCAATAAACATCTCTACATACGCTTCTGAAGTACATTCAATAAAAATTGCAACTTCCCCATTTATACTTTTATCTATAATCTTTATATTATTAAAATTTTCCCTACATTCATTTATTGCTTCGTCTATATTTAACGTCTTTATTCTTAATATACAATTACATGTTTTACTTGCAAATTTTATTACATTTGCTTCTTCTTTATTAAAACTATCAAAATCAGTAAATCTATTATTTATAATATCATTTAAATCACTATAAACAGCGCTTCCTGTAGGTAATTTTCCAGCCCCCTTACCTACAAATAATAATTCCCCTATTTCATCTCCATCTAAAATTACTGCATTAACTTCATTATCAATCTTAGCTAATATACTTTGTTCATCTACCAATATAGGTTTTACAGACGTATATATTCCACTTTTGCATTTAAATGATTCTGCAACAAGTTTGATTTTACAATTTAACTTATTAGCATATTTAAAGTCATTTTCATCTATATCAGTAATTCCTTCTATTGATATATCATTCCACTGAAATTTTTTATTAAAAGCTAAACTTGATAGTATTGCAAGTTTTCTAGCTGAATCATAACCCTTAACATCTGATTCTGGATTAGCTTCTGCAAACCCAAGTTCTTGTGCTTCCTTAAGAGCTTCTTCATAAGACAAACTTTCTCTATCCATCTTTGTTAATATAAAGTTAGTTGTTCCATTTAATATTGCCTTTATACTACTTATACCATTTCCATAAAGACTTTCTGTTAATGGTTTTATTATAGGAATTCCACCTGCAACTGCTGCCTCAAATTTTAAAGAAACCTTATTTTTCTTGGCTAATTGAAATAACTCATGACCAAATGTAGCTATCAAGTCTTTATTTGCTGTAACTACATGTTTCTTTAATGATAATGCATTTTTAACATAATCATAAGCCGGATTAATACCACCCATTACTTCTATTACAACATCACTTTCTGCTGAAAAAAACTCTTCTACACTAGTAGTAATAACCTCTATATGACTTGAATCAATATATTTATCCTTATCCCTTACCAAAATACTTGTTATAACTATCTCATTTCTTCTGTGGTTTTCCCTATTTTTATCTATTAATTCAATAAGTCCACTACCTACTACTCCATATCCCATAATAGCTATCTTAGTCATTATTATTCCTCCTCCCATTTCTTATATAGCTTTTAAAGCTTTATTAATATCATTAATTAAATCTTTTGTATCCTCTATTCCTACAGAAAGTCTTAATAAATCTGATGTAACACCACTTGCTAATAATTCTTCTTCATTTAGTTGGCTATGACTTGTAGTTGCGGGATGTAAAAGACAACTTCTTGCATCTCCTAAAGTTACCGCTAATGCTATTAAATTTAATCCTCTACTAAATTCTTTAGCATTTTCTATTCCACCTTTAATTCCAAAAGTTAAAATTCCACTTGCTCCACCTTTAAGATATTTCTTTGCTAAATCATAATATTTACTTCCTTCAAGTAAAGGATAATTAACCCACGATACCTTTTCTTGAGTTGCTAACCACTGTGCTATTTCTAATGCATTTTTAGAATGTCTTTCCATTCTTAAATGTAAAGTTTCTAATCCTAAATTAGTTAAATATGCATTAAATGGACTCATGCATGCTCCTAAATCTCTTAATAAAGTTACTCTAAGCTTAACTATATATGCAGAATCTCCAAAGCTTTCAACATATTTAATTCCATGATAACTCGGGTCTGGCTCTGTAAAATCATTAAATTTACCATTTGTCCAATCAAAATTTCCTCCATCTACTACTATTCCCCCAATAGTTTGAGCATGTCCCTCAGAGTATTTTGTTGTTGAATGAATAACTATATTTACTCCATGTTCAAATGGATTGCAATGATAAGGTGTTGCTACCGTATTATCAACTATAAATGGTACCTCAATTTTTTTAGCTACACTTGAGAATTTATCAAAATCCAAAACATTTAGCCCTGGATTTCCTATTGTTTCTCCATATATGGCCTTTGTATTTGACTTAGCCTTAGATAAAATTTCTTCTTCGGATGCATCTGGTTCTACAAAAGTAACTTCTACCCCTAAATTTTTTAAGTGAACTGAAAATAAATTAACTGTTCCACCATATAAAGATGTTACAGAGATTAAATGATCCCCTGCTTTACAAACATTTAAAACTGCATAAAGTATTGCTGATTGACCTGAAGAAGTTGCAACTGCTCCAACTCCACCTTCTAATTTTGCATACTTTTCTTCCAATGCCCCAACTGTTGGATTAGAAATTCTGCTATATAAATGACCATCAGCCTTTAAAGCAAATAAAGCTTCTAATGTATCCGGATCATCATACTTATAAGTTGCACTTTGATAAATTGGTAAAACTCTTGGTTCACCTGACTTTGGTGAATATCCTCCATGAATTCCTACTGTTCCTTTTCCTAAATTAATTGCCATAAAAAAGCCCCCTTTTTATTAATAGATAATTTTCAAATTTCATTTATTATCTGAAATCCTCCTAATTTTGCATATAAAAAAGCTATTTCTTATTATCCTTTATAGATAATGAGAAATAGCTAAATAAGCTTATTTACTAATATATACTCTCATTTCTCAGGTTAAACCTGCAGGATTTAGCACCAACATTAATAGTTAGCAAGTAATAATTAAAATAAGTTTTTAATTACTAATTCTTACTTCTTACCTATTAATAGGTTGCTAGGCTTCTTAGGGCCAGTCCCTCCACCATTCTTAATAAAAGATTTTTATTTAATTTATTATCTTTATTATACACATATGGAATATTTTTTCAAGTAATTTATTTATTTTTTTAAATTTACTTAAACTTTTATAAAGTCATTATTAGTTATTATATAATTTGCCTTAATATCATGGGGTTCATTTTCAATATTATTTACTATCTGGAAATCATAAGCTAATACTATCTTATTACTTGTTTCTTTAATTTGTGAAAGATATTTATCATAATATCCTCCACCATACCCAATTCTATTTCCATTTCTATCAAAAGCTAAACCAGGCATTAATATTAAATCAAAAGTTTTTTCTATTTTATTTTTATCCACAACTTTTGGTTCAAGTATTCCCCATTTATCCACATTCATGTTATCTAAACTGTTAATTCTTATTGCAACCATTTCTTTTTTACTTTTATCAGTCTTAGGAATATAAATTTTCTTATTGTCATTTAAAGCATGATTTATAAATTTAATAGTATCAATTTCTGAACCAAAACTTACATAAGTAAATATTTTTTTAGCCTTTTTATAGATATTACTTTCTATTAACTGTTTAAATATTAACTCATCGTATTCTTTTTTTATCTCTGAGGATAAATTATTTCTCTTTTTTACTATTTCTTCTCTAACCTTTTTCTTTTCCATAGCTATCCCCTCCCAAACTCTTATATTCCCATTATATCAAAGGCTTGCATCAACTAAATCATCTTAATTTGAAAGAGTAAAAATAATTGTAGACGACCTTGTTGCAAATATTCTAAAATAGTTGAAGAAGAATTTAAATAAATATTTTAGAAAGAAATAGGTGAATTTATGAAATTAAAAGGAATAATTCTAACAATGATATCCTCTATTACTTTTGGTTTCGCCTTTACATTAGGGCCTATGACCTATGGTGCTGGAGGAAGTAATCCCGTAACATTAACTTTTTTAAGAAACTTTTTAAGTTTACCCTTTTTATTGCTAATAGCTTTATTTTTAAAAATTGATTTAAGAATAACAAAAAATCAGCTCAAAAACTTAATAATATTAGGATTTATAGGAAGTTCAACAACAACATTAATGCTAAATATAGCTTTTTCTCATATAGATGTAGGAATAGTAACCCCAATACATTTTACTTATCCTATATTTGTAACTCTTGGTTGTGTGTTATTCTTCCATGAAAAATTAAGTAAACAAAAGATTATAGCATTAGTTATAGCCATGTCTGGTATAGGCTGTTTCTTTATTGAATCATTAAATTCCGCTTCTTTTAATTCATCTACATTAATTGGATTAATTTTAGCTGTAGCTTCAGGTGTATTTTTTGCATTCTATATTATATTTATGGATAGAAGTGGTTTAAAAAGTGAATCTCCATTTAAAATAACATTCTATGTAGCAATTACTTCAAGTATAGCTATGTTTTTATATGGTATTTCTACTAAGCAACTTGCTTTATCTTCTCTAACAACTAAATCATGGATTATATCTGCAGTATTTGCTTTTTTATGTACAGTTGTTGCTCTATCATTGTTACAAGTAGGTATAAAACATATTGGAGCAAGTGAGGCAGCTGTTATAAGTACTTTTGAACCTATAACTAGTGTAGTATTTGGAGTATTATTATTAAATGAAAGGATAACACTACTAAAAATTGTTGCCTGTATATTAATTTTTGTAGGAGTATTAATATTGTCTTTTTCAAAAAATAATACATCAGAGATTAAAGATGAATTGAAAGCTTAAAATTAGTCCCTACGTATTATCCATATCATTGAAAAAACCTTAAGTTTTCAATTGCAGTTATTTATAGATAAAAAAAGAAGAATGAACTAAAAAAAATAAAATGTACCCTATAAAGTAGACATGATAAAAATAGTCTACTCTATAGGGTTTTTGTATTTATAATATAGTTATAAAGTTAGGAACTAACACCACTTATCTTTCTTTTTATTTAGGTGAAATCCAATATTTGTAATAATAATAGCTAAAGCTACTGTTGCTACCGGTGTAACTCCTGTACCTGTTTTTGGTAAATCTTCCCTTCCATTATTATCTTCTGGCTTTATTTCAACCTCTGGATTCTCTTCATCTTCTTTTTCTGTTATTTTTTCTTTCACTGTAAATATTAGTTCTGCTTGAACATTATCAGGAGAGATGGCCTTAATAGATGCTTTTCCTTCTTTTATTGCAGTTACTGTTCCATTTTCATCTACTTCAAGCACTTCTGGATCTGATGTTTCCCACTTCAATGTCTTATCTGTTGCATTATCTGGTGTAATTACACCTGTTATTTTTATCTGCTCTCCGATTTCTAGTGCATCTCTTTCAGCAAATAATTCTATTTTTTCCACCTTAATATATTCAGGTTTTTCTGTTAAAGAATCTAATGCTATTTGCAATGATTCTTTTGCCGCATCAATCTCTGCCTGTTCTGCAATTACACTTTCATTCAATGCCTTTGCCATAACATATGCATCAAAGAATATATCGTATCCTTTTTTATCACTATAGCTCAAATCTAATTCTTGAACTTTTTCCTCAGCTTGAGTAATAATTGATTCTAAAGCTGATTTTTCAACTTGCTCATATGCTTCAAACTCCCTCAATTTAAATGTATTCCCATTATTCTGTAATCCTTTAACTCTCAAATATTGTGTACAAACCGGCTCTTCAAAAATTATCTCATTTACGCTTTGCCCAGTTACTTCTTGAATGTCTGTCCAAGTTTCACCATCTTTTGACTGTTGTATTATAAACTTATGTGGAGGATTATCCCATTGCAGAACTAATTTGCTTATATCATATTCTCCTTGCATATCAACTGCAAAAGAACTATCTGCATATGCGCCCTCAAAATAAGAATCTTTTTCGCTCACATTTGTTTCATGAGAACCGTCCAGTGCATTTCCATCACCATCTAATGCTTTCCATCCAACTCTCAACTTCTTCCAAGCAACATCCTGACCTACATCACCCTTATGCTGTGCTACTCCTGCTGCACTTTTATCTTGAGAAACATTTACCTCACTAACACTTTCTCCTCTCGACATCTTATCTAGAATTTCTGGAGACAATGCCTTGTTATATGCTTTAATATTTGCAATTTTACCATCTAAGCCACTTCCAATAGAAGTTAAAGGAAATACAAATGTGGATAATAGATGGTCATAGTCTGTTTCAGAACCCGTCGTTCTTGACAACACAGATTGTAGCTTCCCATTTACATAAAGCTTTGTAACTTGTTGTGTTCCAACCACAGTAAGCTCTACTTTCTCATCTGTTGGTATTTTGTAACCAAAATCTTGATTGAAGAATACACGATTCAACCCAAGATTTCCATTCTTCTTTACAGTTAAACGTCCATCATATCCATCAAAAAGGCATATATCCTCTTCTCTATTATCAGCATCAGATAATTTTAAATCAAATTGCACTGTATATGGATAATCCAACGACTTTAGTGTTGTTGTAACTTCACCAGTACCGTCTAACTTTAACCATGCTTCTCCATCTTCTTCTACTATTTGTCCATTCTTAATTTTCCCATCATATCCATTTCCACTTGCATCATATATAATTCCATCTTTTTCATTTGTAAAATCATATGACATAACAAGCCCTGATTTAGAGTCTACTCCTGCACCTAGAGTTACACCAGGTCCTTCTCTCAAACTCTCATATTTAAAACTATACTCTTCAAAGCTCTGATCTTTATCAGTTCCACCCCATGTTTTTTCACTCAAAACAGCTGCCTGCCTTATTAATCTTTCTTGACTATCTCTCTCTGTAACTCCCATATTATTAATATCTGCCCATAACGAAGTCTTTGCACCAAGTAAATTTGGCTCTCCCTTTTTTAAGTTACCACCTGAAATTATGGTTGGGTCCCAATTATTAAAAATATGTTCTATATTTACAATATCTCTATAATCTCTTCCTGGATTTCCATATAGATGATTTGAATCAGCATTTACTATTTTAAATCCTTCTGAGACTCTTTTAACAGCATTTTCCCAATAAGATGACCAAAAGTCTATTACAATATCATTATATTGTTTTGCATCAACGCCTTTATTATCAAAGTAAGTTAGCATAGATCCCCACATACGAACCTCTTTTCCACTCTCTTTAATTGTATCTGCCATTCTGCTAATATAATTACGCATTCCATCATATTCATTATCTTGAATTTGCCAATACTCATCAATACCGATATTTACTGTATCACCTAAGAAAACTGGATCTTCTGAGTCTAGATATTCTCCATATAATGTTTCCATAAAGTCAATTGCCCAATCTCCACTTTCGCCAGTTAAGGATAATAACTCCCAATCTCTAGGGTTGTTAATGTTTCCTTTGATTTGCGGAAGAACTTTCTGCACTTCTTCCAAATTATTTCTTACATATTTTGTGAATAAAAGTGAATGTCCCGGTGCATCAATCTCAGAAATAGGGTTAATTCCATAACTCATTGCTAGCTTTTGAAGTTACTTATATTCTTCTTTTGAATACTGTGGTGAGCCACCATACACTTCGTTATAATATTCATCATCCTTATCATCTGTTTTCAGACTTGGGAATAAATCACTTTCTAATCGGAACATTGCTTCGGCATTCTTCCAATAATCATAATCTCCTCTATCACCGTTTGCGGCAATATGTCTATTATCATTTAAGTGAAACTGTACTTCATTTATCTTATAAAAAGCAAATGACTTAACTAAATCTTGTAAAGCTTCAATACGGTAAGGTGCTCTTGCAATATCAATCATAACTCCTCTTATTTCATATTGTGGGAAGTCTCTTATAACACCTTTTGGGAATGTGAACTCTTTTTTCTGAGTATAAAAAACTTGTTCCAAAGTCATAAGTCCATAAAGACATCCATTATAACCACTGCTTGAGATTTTAATTCCATTGTCATCTGCTACTAGTAGATAACCTTCTTCTCCAGTATCATATTCATCTGTTTTTGTAGAAGTTAAAACAATATCAGATTTGCCAGAATCGCCACCTTCCACTATTTCTAATGTCCACCCGGTAATATCCTTCATATCACCTTGGAATTCTTCTGCTACCTTTTTAATTCCTAATTCTGCATTATCTTGAATAATTATTTTAGATTCACTATTTAGATTAAATTCTCCTTCATATCCATACCACTCTTGAATACTTGGAATTACTTTTGGTTCCTTGTTCGCATTATTAACTTGTGGGAATAAAGATGCATTTTTATTCCTTTTATTTGGTACATGAACATTAAAACTCCTTTCAGCCTTATCTTCCTCATTTTCTTTATTTACTGCCTCAATAATGATATCTTGATCATAATCGTAAATATTATAATTACTTATTTTACCGTCATCTGAAATTACTTGTGAATATTCACTTCCTTTTACTCGAATATCATATCCTTCCGGTGCTTCTGGAAGTGGTACTTCTTCCATGTCATTTGTTATCGTTTTCAACGAAGATATACTATCAACTACATCTTGTGCAGATTCCGGTAATAACTCCTCTCCAGGATCCAAATCTAATACTCCATTAATTTCTATTTCATACACACCTATACTCATATTAGCTGCATTTGTATTTCCAGATGTAAATCGTAACCTTACATAACGCTCTACATGCTTCATATTTCCATTTTCCTTTAAGTCTACAACTTTAGTTAAATTCATATCAGTACTCGGTGGCATTTCTCCTCTTCCGACTTCTACCCATTCCGCATTTTCATCATTAGTTTTTGATGTTTCAATCACAAAATTTCCATAAAGCTTTGCGAAAAATTTAACCTTAATTTCAGAAACTAGAGAATCTGTTCTAAGTTGTATCTCTATCCATTGTTCTTTAAATTCTTTATCTTCACCACTTTGCCATCTGCTATTTCCTTCTGATGAATTTCCATCTACGGCAAGATTTGGGGTTCTTGCTGGATATTGACCATTAGCTTCTAAATATGCTGATGCTCTTGTAGGTCTCTTCAATGCTAAATTTCTGATTTCTTGATTTGTATTATTTGTTTCTTCTATCTTTTCTGACTCTTCTATTTTTTCTGTCTCTTCTGTTTTTCCTGTCTCTTCTGTTTCTTTCTCTATACTTTCCTCTTCACCTGATTGATTCATTGCTTTTACAGTAATTCCACCTCCTCCACAAAAGCAACTTAAACTAACTGCCATAGCCAAAAATGTTGCTAATACTTTTTTTCCTCTCATATTTTCTCATCCCCCATTATTTATAGATTGAATAAATTTATTATTCAATCTATAACATATTATATAATAGGATAAATTGCAATATTAAATTTAACTATTTTTGTCAAATTTGAAAATAAAAAGAATATTTCTATTTTCTAATTAAACCAAAGTAATTATTCATTTATATTTATGTTTTTAAAATTTATCCTAGAAATTTTTTATTTGCAACATATATATTCTAATATTTACCTCTAATTAATCATCCAATTTTTACAAAACCTTATTTATTTATTATATCTTATTCTAAACTTTTAACTAACACTAAATCTCTTAATATTGATGCTGCTGCATTCCTTGTTCCAGAAGCACCCCCAATTATGCTTATCTCTCCTAAAGTATCAGTTTTAAAATAAACTCCTTTATTTTTATAATCAACGAAATAAAGTGGATGATCATCTTTTATTTCTATTAATCCTACATAAGCCTTTACCATACTATCTTTTCTATGAACTTTTCCTATTAATTTTAATTTTTTATTCTCCTTCTGAAGCCTTTTAATTGTTTCTAATTCAACTTCTGTTATACCCTGTATTTCTATATCTTCTAACTTTATATTTGCATCCATAAGAACATTAGCTAATATTACTATCTTACATGCAGTATCATATCCTAAAACATCAAGACTTGGATTAGCCTCTGCTATTCCATCTTTTTGTGCTTCAGTTAAAGCCTCTTCATAACTCACTTCATCAATAGCCATTTTACTTAATATATAATTTGTTGTTCCATTTAATATACCCTCAATAGCTTGTATCTCACTACCTGCAACATCATATAGCCCTCCATTAATTGAAGGTAATGCTCCCCCAGTTGTACAACCTGCCTTAAGTTTTACTGAGTTTTTATCTGCAATTTCTTTTAATTCTTTATATTTTAATATAATTGGTCCCTTATTACCTGTAACAACATTTATTCCACTTTCTAATGCTCTTTTTATATGTGTTAATCCTGGTTCTCCAGTCTCTATATTAGTAGATGTTAATTCTATTAACGTATTAATATCATTATTTTTAATTACTTCTTCAATACCTAAACCATCTCTCCATGATATATGTTCTTTAATATTTTTATTAATAAATCCAAGTACTTCTTCTAAATCAATTCCATTTGATTCATAGATTCCACCATCGCTCTTTATTATATATTTTACTTTTATATCTAAGTTGTATTTTTCAAAAATATAGTTTTTCTTTTCTACTAATAATTTTATTAATGCTTGTCCTACTCCTCCAAAACCTATTAATCCTATATTCATATTACACCCCTAATTTTATATTAAAGGCACTTATCTATAACAGATAAATGCCTTTCTATGTTATTTATAAATATTTATTTAATTTTCAGCTCTTTCTTTTAAATTTAATATCTTAAAACATAAAATCATTAATATTACACCTATTATAGGTACTACAATAAACAGTATATTTGTCCATATTTCACTGTTAGGATAATAAACAAAATTAACTAAAAGATTATTAACAAAATGCATTATCATACATAAATAAATAGATCTAGTATAATAAAATACAGTTCCTAATATTAGTCCTAATAAAAAGGCATTTATACCTTGAGGTATATTTAAATGTGCTATACCAAAAATTAATGCTGAGTAAACTATAGCTATTTTACTATCATACTTATTTATTAATCCCTTTAATAATATTCCTCTATATAAAACTTCCTCAAAAATAGGTGCAATTATACAGGTTTCTATTAATAATATTACTATAGGTAATGATTCAAAGTATTCCATTGCAGATTCAAACATATCTCCAGTTGGAATTGAAAATAATATATAATCAAACCATCCATAAGTAATAAATATATATGAAACAACTAATAATGATGCAAATAAATAGTCTCTTTTTCTTATTTTAAATTTATTAATAACTTCATTGGATGTATTAAACCTTTTATTTATAAATACAGTAATAATTAAAAGAGTTCCAAATTGATAAATACATGATAATACTGTTGATACAATATACCAAAAATCATTATATGTATTAACTTCCATAATACTTAAAACAGTATAAAATATGTCTGTTGGTGTATTCAAAAACATAAGCACTATATCAAATAAAAATGATAATCCTAATGCTTGCCAAAAATTTATTGGCTTTATTTCTATTCTTTCTTTATTTAAGTCTTTAAAATAATTTATACCCATAAAATTCTGTTCCTTTTTTATTGTTATTATTATTTTATTTTATTCGTCTTTTAATGTAAACATTATTAAAAAATAAAAAAGCTAGCTTAATTAGTAATTATCTAACTTTTTCTATAAGCTACTTTATTTTTTAGTTATATTCGATTAAAATTATTAATAATAGCCAAAATATATGTTATAAATGTTATATAATTAGGAAATAATTATTTTTTATAGAATAATTTAAATTCTTATATAAATATTTTTAACTTAAAATTAATCGTTAATAGGAGAGGTAAACTATGTCAACTGAAATTAATTCTTCTAATTTTATAAGAAATATAATAGTAGATGATTTAGAAAACGGAAAACACAAAGAAATAATAACTCGTTTCCCACCAGAACCAAATGGATATCTTCATATAGGTCATGCAAAATCTATACTTTTAAACTTTGGTTTAGCTGAAGAGTTCAAAGGAAGAACTCACCTTAGATTTGATGATACTAACCCAGTGAAAGAAGATACTGAATATGTTGAATCAATAAAAGAAGATGTAAAGTGGCTTGGTGGAAACTGGGATGAACTTTACTTTGCATCAAACTATTTTGATGAAATGTATGATAGAGCTGTTCTTTTAATAAAGAAAGGATTAGCTTACGTTTGTGACTTAACTCCAGAAGAAGCTAAGGAATATAGAGGTACTTTAACTCAACCTGGTAAAGAAAGTCCATATAGAAACAGATCTGTAGAAGAAAACCTAGATTTATTTGAAAGAATGAAGAATGGTGAGTTTAAAGATGGAGAAAAAGTTTTAAGAGCTAAGATTGATATGTCTTCTCCTAATATGAATATGAGAGATCCTATTATCTATAGAATTGCACATGCATCTCACCATAATACAGGAGATAAATGGTGTATCTACCCTATGTATGACTTTGCTCATCCATTAGAAGATGCTATAGAAAAGGTAACTCACTCTATTTGTACTTTAGAATTTGAAGATCATAGACCTTTATATGATTGGGTTGTTAGAGAATGTGAAATGGAAGCTCAACCTAGACAAATTGAGTTTGCTAGATTAAACATGACTAATACAGTTATGAGTAAGAGAAAACTTAAACAATTAGTTGATGAAGGTATCGTTGATGGCTGGGATGATCCTAGAATGCCTACTATCTCTGGTCTAAGAAGAAGAGGATGCACTCCTGAAGCATTAAAGAATTTCTGTGCTGCAATTGGTGTTGCTAAAGCTAACTCTACAGTAGATTCTCAAATGCTTGATTATTTTGTAAGAGAAGATTTACAAATGAAAGCTCCTAATGCAATGGCAGTTTTAAGACCTTTAAAATTAGTTATTACTAACTATCCAGAAGGGCAAACTGAAATGCTTGAAGTTAGCAATAATGCTAAGGATGAATCTTTTGGTAAGAGATTAGTTCCTTTCTCAAGGGAATTATATGTTGAACAAGAAGATTTCATGGAAGTTCCAATAAAGAAATATTTCAGATTATTCCCTGGGAATGAAGTTAGATTAATGGGAGCTTACTTTGTTACATGTAACGAAGTAATTAAAGATGAAAATGGTAATGTAACTGAAATTCATTGTACTTATGATCCAGAAACTAAGAGTGGTTCAGGATTTACAGGAAGAAAAGTTAAAGGAACTATCCATTGGGTAGATGCAAATAATTGCGTACCTGCTGAATTTAGATTATATGAGCCTTTAATTTTAGATGATGCTCCTGAAAATGAAGGAAAACACTTCTTAGAACAAATAAATCCAAATTCTATGGAAGTTTTACAAGGATTTATCGAACCAACAGCTGTAGAAAATGCTAAACCTCAAGATAAATTCCAAATGGTTAGAAATGGATTCTTTAATGTAGATACTAAATATACTACACCTGAAAAGTTAGTATTTAATAGAATAGTTTCTTTAAAATCTTCATTTAAATTAAAATAAGAGAAGGGCATTTGCCTTTCTCTTATTTTAATTAGGTATAGTGAGTGTCTTTGAGGTTTTATACACAATAATTTTTATAATTTTATAATCAGGTACACACAAGTCGTCGCTTATATAATTATTTTTTTAGAGTTCCCCTATCTTCATGAAACCCATAATCACCAGTTAAATCATTTAACAAATTACAATCACAATCTATGTCCCAATATTGAGGAATAAAAGGATTGTCTTCGATTTTATAACTATAAACTTTCTTTTTATCATTGTTCATCCCATTGGTATTCCCTCCTAACACTCTTATCAATACTAGTTTGTGCTATATTATTGATTTAATACTAAAAATTATTGTTATAATTCTAAAAATTTATACTTTTCGACTAAGCCCATTGGTTATTTGTTGCAGTTTTTTCTTTTTTCTCATATTTACATTTGTCAGTAGTAGTTGATTTTACACTTGCAGGTGATGCCCATTGATTATTTATTGCTGATTTTGGTGCCCCACTATTGCATCCACATCCACAGCTTGATTTACAATTACTTTCTTCATTATGACATCCACAGTTTGAATGTTTACTCATAACATTTACCTCCAATGTCTAATTAAATTTAGCCCTGATACAGCCAAGCCTATACTTAGTTCTACCACCGCTACAATAATAGTTTGTACATTATTATCGCTTTGATACCTTGTATTAATTGTTGTTGTTAGAAATCATCTCATATTTTTTCTATAATATAATCTAGTTTATTTTTTTCTCCATTATAAATTAAATTTAGCATATATAATAATAATATAAAAAAATAAAACTCCCTATCTTTGATAAAGAGTTTTATTATTCAAATATTTTATTGCATAGAATTTTGATTTGAATTTTGTTGAGCCTTTTTATATGCTTCAATATTTGCATCAATTTGAGCACTACTCATTCCATTTTGCATAGTATTTTGATTATTGTAACTATTTTGCATATTGCTTTGTTGTTGTGCATTGCTGTTCATGCTTTGAGCACTATTACTCATACCTTGTTGTACATTATTACTCATAGCTGAATTGGTTTGGTTTGGTTGATTCATATTAGAATTATTGTTCATAATATTACCTCCAATTATATTTTTCGGTATTATTTTATGAATTTTGAATTATATAATACATGGTAATATATTCACCTTAAGTTTAACTGTGGGAAATAAAATTTATTAAAAAATGCTGCATTAAATATAACACAGCACTTTTATATTATAAGCTTAAAAACTTATTAAATCTTTCTCTAACTCTTTCCTCACCCATAATTTGCATTATAGTATAAAGATCTGGAGTGTTTGTTCTATGTGATAATGCACTTCTTACAGCTCCTGCAACATCAGAAATCATACCCTTATATGCCTCTGGATTAGCCTTGAACTCTTTTCTATTTGCACAATATCCTAGTTCTGCTCCAATTACTTTTAATTCTTCAAACCAGTTTTCTTGACTTCCTATATTAAAAGTAAATTTCTTAGCATATTCTTCAATTATAGCTTTAGCATTTTCTAAAGATAAAGTTTTTGGCAATTCTACTTGTTCAGCAGTTTCATTATAGAATAACTCATCAAAGAAATAGAATATTTTATCCTTAACTTCATCCCATTTAGCAAAGTCTTTTCTTGGCTTTGGTCCTTCTTTGTCTATATTAAATATTTCTCTAGACATAGCTTCATTTGAAGTTACTAAGTTATACATTTCTTCATCATATTGATTAGCCCATGCAGTATATTGTTCATATACTTTATCTGCTGGCATTCTAGCTATAACATCTTTAGAAACGTCATTTAGCTTAACTAAATCAAATAACGCTCCACTCTTACTCATTTTTTCTAAAGCAACATGGAATTCATGATAATCAGCAGTTGGATTTTCTGCTCTCCACTCTTCATAGCTTGAGTTTACTATGTTTAATAAGTATTCAATAACACATACTACTGGATATCCAACTTCATTATAGTAAGAAACAGCTGCTTCAGCATCTTTTCTCTTAGAAAGCTTTCTCTTAGATCCACCTTCTTGTTTCATTATTGTTGGAATATGAGCATAGTTTGGTCTTTCAAATCCTAATACTTCAAATAATTGAACGTGGATTGGAAGTGATGATAACCATTCTTCTCCTCTTATTACATCTGTAGTTCTCATTAGATAATCATCTATTGCATGTGCAAAGTGATATGTTGGAAGTCCATCACCTTTTATTAAAACTACATCTTGATTATTTTCTGGGAAAGATATATCTCCTTTTATTAAATCATGGAATTCTACTCTAGTTTCAGGATTTCCAGGTGATTTTAATCTTAAGATATAAGCTTCACCATTGTTTATTCTTTGAATAGCTTCCTCTTCAGTAATATTTCTATATTTAGCATATTCTCCATAGTATCCTGGAGTTATTTTATTAGCAATTTGTTCTTCTCTTAATGCTGCTAACTCTTCTGGAGTACAGAAATCTGGATATGCTAAACCTTTTAATAATAAATCCTTAGCAAAAGTTCTGTAAATTTCAGCTCTTTCACTTTGTCTGTATGGACCGTATTCACCTTTTGAAGTTTCTTGACCAGTCATTCCTTCACTAAAGTCCATTCCAAAGTTGTGCATAGTTGCAATTGTGTCTTCAATAGCACCTTCAACTTCTCTTTTTTGGTCTGTATCTTCTATTCTTAAATAGAAAACCCCTTCGCTTTGACTTGCTAACCTTTCATTGATTAATGCAGCAAAAACTCCACCTATATGTTGGAATCCTGTTGGTGATGGTGCATATCTAGTTACTCTAGCACCTTCCTTTAAGTTTCTTTTTGGGTATTTTGCTATATAATATTCTCTATCATGTTCAACATTAGGAAATATTATTTCAGCTAACTTTTCAAATGCCATATTTAATTCTCCTTTATATATATTGTTAAAAAATGGCTGTTCCCCGGAGGCACACCCATTTATATCCAAATAAAAAAGTTTCCATCCTAAATATTATTAGGACGAAAACTTATATTCCGCGTTACCACCTAAATTGATTAATTAAACTTAATCCACTCAAATACTTATTTAGTTTTATTGCTCCAAGGTTTCCTTCAATAGATTCAAATTTTAGGCTTACACCATCCCTAAATCGCTTTAATTTAAAATTCTATTTACTGCTCCTCTTCAGCGCAATTTTTATAATTATTTTTAACAAATTATAAATTAATTATACAGATTCAAATTATTATTGTAAAGTGTTTATGCTATTTCACTTAATTATTAATCTTTATTATAACTAAAATATTCTATCTCTAAATATGTCATATAAAAAAATAAATATAAATGAAATTATATTAAAAATAATTCCACTTATATTTATTAAAAATCAATTTATTTCTTTATTATCTTACTGCAAAATATATTATAAATAATACTGCTAAAACATACATAACTGGATGTATTTTTTTAGCTTTTCCTTTAAATATCATAAGAACTACATATGATAAGAACCCGAATGCAATCCCTTCCCCAATGCTATAAGTTAAAGGCATTAATATTACAGTGAAAAATGATGAAATTGCAACTTCTGGTTTTTCCCATTCAATTTCCTTAAGATTACTACACATTAATGATCCAACTAAAATAAGGGCTGGTGCAGTTACTGCTGAAGTAATTACTGTAAGTAGCGGTGAGAAGAATAATGAAATTAAAAATAATATTCCTACTACAACACTTGAAAATCCTGTTCTTGCACCTATTGCTACTCCTGATAATGATTCAACATAAGCAGTAGTATTAGTAGTTCCAAATATTGCTCCTATACAAGTAGCAGCTGAATCTGCAAGTAATGCCTTAGATCCATTTTCAACTGACCCATCTTTTTTAAGTAATCCAATCTTTGAACCAACTGCAACTAATGTACCTGCTGTATCAAAGAAATCCATAAATAAGAAAGTAAAAACAACTAATATCATTTGTGGATTAAATATATTTCCTATGTTTTGAATTGCCACTCCAAATGTAGGTGCCATTGATGGTGGCATTGATATTATTGAAGTTGGAATATCTATTAATCCAAATATCATACCAACAACTACAGTTACAGCCATTCCAATAAATATTGCTATATTAGATCCTCTAACCATTAATATTGCTATTACAATAAGCCCAAATATTGAAAGTAATACTGTGGGATTTGTTAAATCTCCAAGCCCTACAAACGTTGCTTCGTTTGCTACAACTATTCCTGCATTTTTTAAACCAATAAAAGCTATAAATAATCCGATTCCTGCACTTACCGCTAATTTTAAATTTGTCGGTATTGCTTTAATAATTAATTCTCTTAATCCTGTTGCTGATATTATTAAGAATATTACACCTGATGCAAGTACCCCTGATAATGCTGTTTGCCAAGGGATGTCCATTCCTATGCATACACTATATGCAAAGAAGGCATTTAATCCTACTCCTGGTGCTAATCCCATTGGAAACTTTGCAAATATACCCATTATCAATGTACCAACTGCTGCAGACAATGCTGTTGCAACAAAGACACTTTTTTCTGGCATCCCTGCTTCTGCTAAAACACTAGGAATTAAAAATAATGCATATGCCATTGTTAAAAATGTTGTTATACCTGCTATTGTTTCCGTCTTTAAGCTTGTCTTTTTTTCTTGAAAATTAAAGTAATTAGATATGAAGTTCATCATATGTTGCTCCTCCATGCATTTTATTTTATAATCGTATCATTTATCGCATGTCGAGGATATGTATTTAAACTGTGATTGATTTGCAAAATTTATACTAATTTTTTAAGATATATTCTTATATAAGAAATATCGTAGTCAAATCATTTAAGGTGATTTGGTAGATACTGTTGGACCCTATTACCAACTTTATACGATAAACGCGATTACTTTTTAATTATATGAATAATATTAATATAAATACGAATGTTTGTCCATATTTTTTAGCAATTTTTTATAAATATCACTATTTTCCCAGATTAATGTTCGTGTTTTTTTAATATTAGCCTCTTTTTATATAGCTATCATATATATAATAAAGGGAATATCCTATATTTTTAGATATCCCCTTTATTATTTTTAAAATTTATTTTTTAAGTACTTAACACCTTTTATATAAACAATATAGATACCATAGAAAACAAACAAATTGCTACATATAATATCATTCCTACATTAATCCAAATAGTTTTAAATTCAGCTCCTTTTTCTATTTTAATTTCACCATCTAATAGAGATATATTTTTTCTATTTTTTATTAGAAGTACTAAACCTACTATTACTATTGCTAATAATACAAGTCCTACACATCCAACAGCTACTAAATTACTACCATCACCAATAAGTAATGGTAAAATAACACTTCCCATTATATTTACAACTATATGAAGTATTATTGAATATTTTATAGTTCCTGTTTTTAATGTAACATACGCAAAAATCATACCTAATGCTACTGCATAGAAAAATTGCGAGAAATTCCCATGAAATAATCCAAATAGAACTGCAGTTGTTATTATTGTAACTTTATCCCCATATCTTCTTAACTTATTAAGCATTAAACCTCTAAACATCATTTCTTCAATTATAGGCGATAATATACCTGCAAAAATTAATGACCATATCCAATTGCTTCCTTCAAGCATATTTACTAACGGATTTGTAACTTCACTACCTTTAAATACCGCTATCAACATCATAAGAAGATTAGTTAAAAGGTTAACTATATATACTACACTGTAAGACATAACACATATTTTTATAATTTCCAAAACTCCAAGTGTTCTGCTTTCCCTTTTTTCTTCTTCAGGTAAGTTTTTAATCATAAAATAAAATACAGGAAATCCTATTAAATAAAAACTAATTGCAATTGATGCATAACTTATCCATGTAGCTGATAATAACTCCTGATTAATTGCTCCAATAATCCCAAAAAACGTTATTTGAATTACATTTACTAAAATCATTGTAACAAAAGCAGCAAGTCCAATTCTATTAAATACCTTTTTATTGTCTACCTTAACTTTTAACTCCATATACCCTTCTCCCTAATTTTATATTTTAAAATTATACACTTAATATTTTACCATTAATTAACATTATTATAAACCTTATTTATAATAATTTGTAAAATAATACAAAAGAGGCCTTATTCAGAAAGAATTTATTAATTCACTCTGATATAGCCCCTTAAAATTTATAAACTTAATTTACTAGTCTAATTTTTTAGTATCAATCCAAGACATCATTTCTCTTAACTCTTTACCAACTTTTTCAATTGGATGTTCCACTTCCATTCTTCTCATAGCATTAAATTGTGGTCTACCAACTTGGTTTTCCATTAACCAATTTCTAGCGAAAGTACCATCTTGAATTTCTGTTAATACTTTCTTCATTTCTTTCTTAGTTTCATCAGTAACAATTCTATTACCAACCATATAATCCCCATATTCAGCGGTATCAGAAATAGAATATCTCATAGCAGCCATTCCACCTTGATACATTAAATCAACAATAAGCTTCATTTCATGTAAGCATTCAAAGTAAGCATTTTCTGGAGCATATCCTGCTTCAACTAAAGTTTCAAATCCAGCTTTTATTAATGCTGTACATCCCCCACAAAGAACTGCTTGCTCCCCAAATAAGTCTGTTTCAGTTTCATCTTTAAATGTAGTTTCTAAAACTCCAGCTCTTGCTCCACCAATACCATTCGAATAAGCTAATGCTAATTCTCTAGCCTGTCCTGTTGCATCTTGATGAACAGCTATTAAACAAGGAACTCCTGAACCTTCAGTATAAGTTCTTCTTACCATATGTCCTGGCCCCTTTGGTGCGACCATAAATACATCAACATCTGCCGGTGGAACTATTTGTCCATAATGAATATTAAATCCATGAGCAAATACTAAAGCATTTCCAGCTTCTAAGTTTTGTGCAACTTCTTCTTTATATAACTTAGCTTGCTTTTCATCTGGTACAAGCATCATTACAACATCAGCGCTCCTTACAGCATTAGCAACTGTTGCTACCTCTAACCCAGCTTCTTTAACTCTATCCCAAGATTTACTTCCTTCATATAATCCTACTACCACATCAACTCCACTTTCATGAAGATTTAATGCATGTGCATGTCCTTGACTACCATAACCAATTACTGCAACTTTCTTTCCTTTTAATAAATCTAAATTTGTGTCCTTTTCATAAAACATTTTTGCCATCTTTATACCCCCGATTTATTTATTATTTTTATTTATAAAATTTGCTACCATTATATCTATGATAGAAATTTAGATTAACATTCTAAGTCTTCTTCATTTATTATTTGATGAATTGGTGCACCAGGTGCAACCATAGGAAATACCTTTTTATCGCTATCTATCATGTAATCAATAATTACAGGTTTATCTATAGCTAATGCTTCATTTAATACATTTTCTAACTCTTCTCTATTTTCAACTCTAAATCCAACCCCACCAAAAGCTTCTGCAAGTTTAACAAAATCAGTTGCTCTATCTAAAGTAGTTTGAGAATATCTTGCTTCATAGAAAAGACTTTGCCATTGTCTAACCATTCCTAAAGCATTGTTATTCATTACAATAACTTTAATTGGAATATTATATTTAACTGCTGTGGCAAACTCATTACAATTCATTCCAAAACTTCCATCTCCAGCAATATTAAATACAGTTTTATCTGGATTAGCAACCTTAGCTCCTATAGCTGCTCCTAATCCAAATCCCATTGTACCAAGACCTCCTGATGATATTAATGTTCTTGGAGTTTTAAAGTTAAAATATTGAGCTGTCCACATTTGATGTTGTCCGACTTCCGTTGCTATAATAAAATCACCATTGTCCATATCACTGAGCGTTTCAAATAAGAATTTTGGAGTTAATTCTTCTCCATCATCCCTATTACTCTTAGTTAATGCTAAAAGTTTCAGTTCCTCTATAGTATTTAACCATTCTTTATTTTTCTTCTCATTTAATAAAGGTATTAATTTCTGTAGTACAATTTTTATATCGCCTATAATAAATGAGTCAACTTTTACATTTTTATTTACTTCTGCTGGATCAACATCTATTTGTATAACTTTAGCATTATTAATAAATTCTCTATCACTTATTACTCTATCACTAAACCTTGCTCCCAATGCAATTATCAAATCACATTTTGTAGCTAAAATATTAGATGCATTACTTCCATGCATTCCTATCATACCTGTGTTTAATCTATGTTCAGATGGTATTGCTCCTCTACACATTAAAGTTGTTGCTACTGGTGCATTTAATTTTTCAGCAAAATTAATTAATTCCTCTGTAGCATTAGCATTAATAACTCCACCTCCAGCATAAATAAGTGGTTTAGAAGATTCATTTATATATTTTGAAACTTCTGCCAAAACTCCTTCTGTTACATGCTTGCTTTTAGGTACAACCTCTAATGTTTTTAATTCCTTATACTCTGTTTTATCAGCTGTTATATCTTTTGGTATATCTATTAGAACTGGCCCTGGTCTTCCTTCCCTAGCAATATAAAATGCTTTCCTAATTGTTTCTTGTAAATTATTAATATCCTTAACTATAAAATTATGCTTTGTTATTGGCATAGTTATACCTGTTATATCAACCTCTTGAAAACTATCTTTACCAAGCAAATCTTTAGATACATTTCCTGTTATAGCAACTAAAGGTATAGAATCCATATACGCAGTTGCTATTCCTGTAACAAGATTAGTTGCACCTGGACCTGATGTAGCTATACAAACACCCACTTTTCCAGTAGCTCTTGCATATCCATCTGCTGCATGAGCTGCATTTTGTTCATGACAGGATAAATAATGTTTTATTTTATCTTTATATTTGTATAAATAATCATAAATATTTAATACTGCACCTCCAGGATATCCAAAAACAGTATCAACACCCTCATCTAATAAAGATTTAATAAGAATTTCAGCTCCTGTTAATAACATTTAACTAACCCCCCCTTATTTAGTGGCAGCTTATCACTCCTTATACACTGCTCCTGTACTTGCTGAGCTTACTAACTTAGCGTATCTTGATAAATACCCCTCTTTAACCTTTGGTTCTACTGGTTTTAATACGTCTCTACGCTTAGCTAATTCTTCATCACTTACAAGTAAATCTAAATTTCCATTTAATATATCTATAGAAATAACATCTCCATCTTCTACTAAAGCGATATTCCCACCTTCAGCTGCTTCTGGGGATACATGTCCTATTGCTGCTCCCTTTGTTGCCCCACTAAATCTTCCATCAGTTATAAGAGCTACTGACTTATCTAATCCCATTCCACAAATTGCTGAGGTTGGTGATAACATTTCTCTCATTCCAGGTCCACCCTTTGGTCCCTCATATCTAATTACTACAACATCACCTTCAACTATTTTCTTTCCTAAAATAGCTTCTATAGCCTCTTCTTCAGAGTTAAAAACCTTAGCTGGTCCTTTATGTTTTAACATTTCCTTAAGTACTGCAGACCTTTTAACCACAGCACCATCTAAAGCCAGATTTCCTTTTAAAACTGCAATTCCACCAGTTTCACTGTATGGTTCTTCAATATGTTTTATTACTGAATAATCTAAAACCTTAGCATTTTCTATACTTTCTCCAACAGTTTTTCCTGTTGCTGTAATACAATTTAAATTTAATAAATTCTTTTTGTTTAACTCACTCATTACAGCTCTTATTCCACCTGCTGCATATAAATCTTCAATATGAGTGTCAGAAGCAGGTGCTAATTTACAAAGATTAGGTACTTTAGATGACATTTCATTTATAATCTCTAAATTTATAGGAGATTTTGCTTCATTTGAAATAGCAGTTAAATGTAAAACACTATTTGTTGAACATCCAAGAGCCATATCTACTGTTAAGGCATTTTTTATAGCTTCTTCAGTGATTATATCTCTTGGTTTTATATCTTTTTCTAAAAGGTTCATTATTGCCATACCAGCATATTTTGCAAGTCTAATTCTTTCTGAATAAACAGCTGGTATTGTTCCATTTCCAGGTAAAGCAATTCCTAACACCTCACATAAACAATTCATAGAATTTGCCGTAAACATTCCTGAACATGATCCACATGTAGGGCATGCTTTTTCTTCTAAATCAGCTAAATCTGACTCTAACATTAACCCACTTTCCACAGATCCAACAGCTTCAAACATTGTAGATAATGAAACTTCTTTATCTTTGAATTTACCAGCTAACATTGGACCACCACTTACAACTATTGATGGTATATTTAATCTTAAAGCTGCCATAACCATTCCTGGAACTATCTTGTCGCAGTTTGGTATAAATACTAATGCATCAAAAGCATGAGCCTTTGCCATACATTCAATAGAGTCTGCTATAAGTTCTCTTGTAGCTAAAGAATATTTCATTCCTTCATGTCCCATTGCTATACCATCACATACTCCTATAGTTGGAAATACTAATGGTGTTCCACCAGACATTAATACACCTTTTTTTACACCCTCAACAATTTTATCTAAATTTACATGACCTGGAATTATATCATTTTGAGATGTAACAACACCTATTAAAGGTTTATTTATTTCTTCATCAGTTAATCCTGATGCCTTAAATAATGATCTATGTGGAGCTTTTGTAACCCCTTTTTTTACTACATCACTTCTCATTTAAATCACCCCTATAATTAGTTTCAATTTGTAAGCTTTCGAAATAAATTTAGATAATGACAAATTTAAAATATATAATTTTAAAACTCCACTATGAATTTCTTCATTAACTAGCTACTTACAACTTCACTTACTAAATTCTCTCTGCAACAAGAGCCCCCATTTCCTTAGTACCAACAAGAATAGTACCTTCACTTTTAATATCTCCTGTTCTATAACCTTCTTCTAAAACTTTAACTACTGCATTTTCTATATCTTTTGCTTCACTTTCTAAATTAAAGCTATATCTTAACATCATAGCTGTAGAAAGAATTGTTGCTAATGGATTTGCTATTCCTTTTCCTGCTATATCAGGTGCAGAACCATGTATTGGTTCATACATTCCTAAAGTACCTTCTCCTAAAGATGCTGAAGGTAACATTCCTATTGATCCAGTAATCATGGATGCTTCATCTGATAATATATCTCCAAACATATTTGAAGTAACAATAACATCAAATTGTCTAGGATCTTTAACTAGCTGCATAGAAGCATTATCAATATATAAATGATTAACTTCTACTTCTGGATAATCCTTAGACATTTCTTCTACTACACTTCTCCATAATCTAGAACTTTCTAATATATTAGCTTTATCAACACTTGTTAACTTCTTATTTCTTTTCATAGCTGTATCAAAGCCTATTTTTACTATTCTTTCAATTTCTTCGACATTATATCTTTCAGTATCATATGCTGAAACTACTCCATCAACAACCTCTCTACCTCTCTCACCAAAGTAAATTCCTCCAGTAAGCTCTCTTACAACACAAATATCAATTCCATCCCCAATTATTGTGTCTTTTAATGGTGATGCTTCTTTTAATGCTTTATATAAAAGTGCTGGTCTTAAATTACAATATAAATTTAATCCACCTCTTAATCCTAATAAAGCTTGTTCTGGTCTAACTTTTGCATTAGGATCATCCCACTTTATTCCTCCAACAGCACCTAAAAGTACTGCATCACTTTTTTTACAGACCTCCAAAGTCTTGTCTGGCAATGGTGTTCCTAAATTATCTATTGCACATCCACCAGCTTGTAAAAATTCAAACTCAAAATTATGATTATATTTTTCCCCAATTTTACTTAATATTTTTATTGATTCATCTATAACCTCTGGGCCTATTCCATCTCCTGGTATAACTGCTATATTAAAATTCATAAAATTTCCCCCTTATTACATTTACAAACTAAGTAAAGCTAATTATTTTTAATCTATAACATGCACCTAACTTACTTTTTATGCTTATTGCTTCATATTTTAAATTTATTAATTCATTATTTTTTAAGAATTTTTTATATATCCTATAAGACCATTGCTATTTATTATTTTTTGCATAAACTCTGGGAATGCCTGCCCTTGGTATTCCTCATTTTTAGTTAAATTTTTAATAATCCCAGTATCAAAGTTTACTTCTAACTTATCCCCAGCTTCGATACCTTTAACCGCTTGATCACATTCAAGAATTGGTAAACCAATATTAATAGCATTTCTATAAAAAATTCTTGCAAAAGTTGAAGCTATAACACAACTAATTCCACTTTCTTTAATTGCTATAGGTGCATGCTCCCTAGATGAACCACATCCAAAGTTTTTATTTGCAACTATAATATCACCTTCTTGAACTTCCTTTGCAAAATCTAAATCTATATCTTCCATACAATGTGCTGCTAATTCTTTAGGATCTGATGTATTTAAATATCTTGCAGGTATAATTACATCTGTATCTACGTTATCTCCATATTTAAAAACTCTTCCTGTTGCTTTCATATTTATTTACCCCCTTAAAGTGTTTCTGGATTCGTTATTTTTCCTGTTATTGCTGAAGCTGCTGCAACTGCTGGACTTGCTAAGTAAACTTCTGATTCAACATGTCCCATTCTTCCTACAAAGTTTCTATTAGTAGTTGAAATTGCTCTTTCACCTTTAGCTAATATCCCCATATGTCCTCCTAAACATGGACCACAAGTTGGTGTTGAAACAACTGCCCCTGCTTCTACTAAATCCTTTATTATTCCTTCTTCTAATGCTTGTAAATAAATTTTTTGAGTTCCTGGAAATACTATACATCTAACTCTCTTATTTACTTTATTCCCCCTTAAGATATCTCTTGCAACTCTTAAATCTGAAATTCTTCCATTTGTACAAGACCCTATTACAGCTTGATCAATTTCTATATCACCAACTTCATCAATAGTTCTTGTATTATCAGGTAAGTGCGGAAAAGAAACTGTTGGTCTTAAATTAGATAAATCTATTTCATAAACTTCATCATATTCAGCATCTTCATCAGCTTCATATACCTTCCACTCTTTCTTTCCATGTTCTTTTAAATACTCAATTGTCTTCTCATCTACTGGGAATATACCATTTTTTCCACCAGCTTCAATTGCCATATTCGCCATTGTAAATCTGTCATCCATTGATAAGTAATTAAGTCCATCACCGAAGAACTCCATTGATTTATATAAAGCACCATCTACTCCTATCATTCCGATAATATGAAGTATTACATCTTTACCACTTACCCATTTTGATGGTTTTCCTTTTAAAACAAACTTTAATGCTGAAGGAACTTTAAACCAACACTTTCCTGTTGCCATTCCAGCCGCCATATCAGTTGAACCTATTCCTGTAGAGAAGGCCCCTAATGCCCCATAAGTACAAGTATGAGAATCTGCACCAATAACTACATCTCCTGCAACTACTAAACCTTTCTCTGGCAATAAACAATGTTCTATTCCCATTTCTCCTATTTCAAAAAAGTTACTTATTCCCTTTTCTCTTGAAAAGTCTCTAATAAATTTACACTGCTCTGCAGCTTTTATATCTTTATTAGGTGTAAAATGATCCGGGACTATTGCTATCTTATCCTTATCAAATACCTTTTTTACTCCAAACTTTTCAAATTCCTTTACTGCAACTGGTGAAGTAATATCATTTCCTAATACTAAGTCTAAATTTGTTTCTATTAATTGCCCCGCTTTTACACTTTCTAATCCTGCATGTGCAGCTAATATTTTTTGTGTCATTGTCATTGCCATAAATTTTCCCCCTTTAAAAATATGCTTTTGCTCTTCTTTCAATATCTTTTATAAGCTTATACTATCTATATAATCAACTAAGTTAATTAAATATTTCACAGTAATCTGTTATGTCATTAGCGCCCCTTTCTAATGCACATACTCCTGTTCTTACTAACTCTTTTATTTCATACTCCTCTAAAAGTTTTATAAGAGCACTTATTTTACTCTCATCTCCTGTTAATTCAATAGTCAATGTTTCTGGCGAAATATCTATTATTTTGCTCCTAAATATCTTTACTACTTCATTTACTGCTGCTCTTTGTTCAGCATCAGCTTTAACCTTAATAAGTACTAACTCTCTGTATACTGAATTATCAAATTTTAAATTTAATACCCTTAAAACATCTTCTAACTTATTTAACTGTTTAGTGAATTGTTCTAAAACATCTTCATTCCCATTTAAGGTAATAGTCATTCTTGAAATCTCTGGATTTTCAGTTCTTCCAACAGTCAAACTATCAATATTAAATCCTCTTCTTGCAAATAATCCTGAAACTCTTGTTAGTACTCCTGAAGAATTCCTAACTAAGACAGATAACACATGTCTTTCCATTTCAATACCTCCAATGAAATAATTTGTAATTATTGAACAAAATGGTTATAAATTAGGTTAAAAAAATCCCACCCTTAATGATAAAATCATAACGGTGGGATAAAATTCCTCATCATTAATACCACTAGGCTCAAACAAACCCTTGCATTTAACGGTGCTTACCGGTAACTCCTTACTTACTATTAAATAATGTTCAGAAGACAACTCAAGAGTGATCGTTATTTAGTTTAAAGTATCCATTCACAGCATCCATGGACTCTCTGAAACTTTTTTTATCTAAATAAACATCTCTATCATAGCTTTTATTTTTCAAAAGAAATTCCAAAATATTCTATTGTTAATATATTACTCTTTACTTTAATACTCTGTCAATATACTGTTTCTATTTTTAGTAAATTGATTATATTTTTTACATTTTATTTCTCATTTTTAATACTTTTTATTCTTTTTACTATTTTTATTATCAATTTAATATCCATATTGAATTATTAATACATTTTTATCAATATATAATTGTTTTTATAAAAACTATCACACTCTATAAATCTTTGAAATCTCATTTATATTTTTATAGCAATATAATAAATCCATAAATTTTTACAAAAAAAATTAATGCTCTTACGAACATTAATTTTTTAGTATATTAAATTTTACTTAATATTAAATCTACTAAGCTATTTGCCATTTCATTTATTTCTTCTTGATTTTCCCCTTCAAGCATAACTCTCACTAAAGGTTCAGTTCCTGATGGTCTTATAAGAACTCTACCAACACCATTAAGCTTAGCTTCAACAGCATTTATAGCTTCAATTATTTCTGTATCCTCTAAATAAATATTTTTCTTATCATTTGGAACTTTAGCATTAACTAATACTTGTGGTAACTCCTTCATTACTCCAGCTAATTCACTGAAAGTCTTACCACTTTCCTTAAGTATTGCTGCAACTTGAAGTGCAGTAACTAATCCATCTCCAGTAGTGTTGTGATTTAAGAATATTATATGACCTGATTGTTCACCACCTAATATATAGTTTTCCTTAAGCATCTCTTCAAGTACATATCTATCTCCAACTTTAGTTTTAACTAAATTGATTCCCTCTCTTTTAGCAGCAATATCTAATCCTAAATTACTCATTACTGTTACTACTAAAGTATCATCATTTAATTTTCCAGCTTCTTTTAAAGCTTTTGCACAAATAGTTAATAAGAAATCACCATTTATCATATTTCCTTTTTCATCAACTGCTAGACATCTATCTGCATCTCCATCGAAAGCAAATCCAATATCACAATTCTTTCTTACAACATAATCCATTAACTCTTCCATATGAGTTGAACCACAATTTTCATTTATGTTATTTCCATCTGGATTATCGTTAATTACATAAACTCTAGCACCTAAAGCCCTAAATGCTTTAACTGCTGCTTTATATGCAGCACCATTTGCACAATCTAACGCAACTCTAAGTCCTTTTAAATCAGTTTTAATTGTACTCATCGCATAATCTATATACTCTCTTAATGCTGTTTCTTCAGTATATGATCTTCCAACATCTCCACCTACTGGACTTGGAACTCCCTCAAAATTACTTTCTATTACAGCTTGTATTTGATCTTCTAATTCATCAGATAATTTATATCCTCTTCCATCAAAGAACTTAATTCCATTATATTCAACTGGATTATGAGATGCTGAAATCATAACTCCTGCATCTGCATTATATTCTCTTGTTAAATGAGCTACTGCTGGTGTTGGAACTACACCTAAAATTACTGCTTCTGCTCCAACTGAAAGAATACCTGCAACTAAAGCAGCTTCTAACATATCTCCTGATATTCTAGTATCCTTAGCAACTAATATTTTAGGTTTATGTGTTCCTTCTGTTAATACAAAAGCACCAGCTCTACCTAAAGCATAAGCTAAGTCTGCAGTTAATTCTGTATTAGCAATTCCTCTAACACCATCTGTTCCGAACATTCTACTCATATATACTACCTCACTTACTTATTTCAATTTAACTCTTATAGTATAGCTTCTATTCCGATTTTTTACAATAGTATATAAATTTGCATTTATCATACCCTAAATCTAATTACTCTTTAGAATTAATTCTATCTAATACTATATTATACCCATCTTGACCGTAATTAAGGCATTTATTAACTCTACTTATTGTTGCCGTACTAGCTCCTGTTGCCTCTGCTATTTCTGTATAAACCTTTTTTTCCTTAAGCATTTTTGCCACTTGAATTCTTTGAGAGATAGCCTTTAACTCTGTAATAGTTGCAATATCTTCAAAAAATTTATAACATTCCTCTATATTTTGTAATTCTAAAATTGCTTTAAACAACATATCTAAATCATTTTTAAATTCTAAATCCTTTAGGCCCATATTATCACTCCTATTTTACTTACACCTTGATTTTAACACTTTATCTTGCTAAATTTAAGATGTAATTTATATTTTTCTTAGGTTTATTCATCACACTCTTCTAAGCAGCAATTTATTTTAACATATTTATCATATATACTTCTAGTTGGTAATAACCATAATTCTCCTATCCCATAATAAACAGTATTAATATACTCTACAATATTATCATCTATCTCATTTTCATATTTTTCATAACTTATATTTATACTATTATTTTTTAATATAACTAAATCCTCATTAACAATTAACTTATCATTAAATAACTTACATCTTATTATTTCTTTTTCTGAAGCAGGTAGCTTTAATACTATAACCCCACTTCCATTAAGCTTTATCTCTTTATCATTAATACTTATAATGTTTATTTCTTCATCACATGCATAAAACATTGAGTCACTAATTATTATTTCTTCATCAACTAACTCTATCAATGTAAAATCACTAAAACTAGATTTTAATAAAACTTCTCCTGTTCCCTTAAATATTGTCTTATCTTTTTTTGCTGTTACTTGCTTAGAGTCAAATATTATTTTCTTAATCCCTCTATATTCATGAACTAAATCATTTCTTTCTATATATCCTTTCATATAACTTAATTTATTATTTTGTATTTTAACAGCACTTTCATTTAATAATATTCTTACTTGCTTAAGCCTTTGTCCACTATTTTCTATTGCCTTAATAGCTGATACACTATCTACTTTGTTTATTCCACTAAGTTCATTATATTTTAGAATTTGAAATTTTGATTCATTACCTAATTCAGACACTAAAGTTAATTTGGTTTTTGTTTCAATATTACTTCTCATAGTTCCTCCATACAATTAATATCTCATATTATAGATTCTTTCCATATTATTATATTTCAAAACTATGTTCCTATATTTTTCAAATAAAGTAAAGCATAGCCTCGAAACGCTAGTGTAGGGGCTTATATATAATTATAAAAGTGAGAGATAAAATGGGGATGTTAGCAAGAAGATATGGAAAAGTAGTTAGACTATAATTCCATATATTTATTTTTTGAAATAATTTACAACTAAGTTTGAAAAAGGTATACAAATATAAATATTATATGTTGTATGTTATATTTTGTATAAATATGATATAATTACCATATATATATATATATATTACACTAAGGGGGAATTTATATGTTTAAGAAAAAAATAATATCAAGTATATTAGCACTAGGATTAGTAACATTAAATGTAACTGCATCTAATGCTAATGCAAGAATAAAACAATTAGACCCGCCTCCTGTAAGTGTTGTTCTAAGTAATGAAATATCAACATATAGAACAACTAATTATAGCTTTGGTAAGTGGGTAAATGAATCTGGCCTATGGTATTACATGTATAACAGTGGAGCCATGGCTACAGGTTGGCAATTAATAAATGGAAATTGGTATTACATGTATAACAGTGGAGCTATGGCTACAGGTTGGCA
>OKWY01000021.1_pt1 | contig 101581 bp, 98 predicted proteins | sample 1607041 | NCBI WGS metagenome assembly OKWY01 (sample SAMN07501038, study PRJEB24779) | human gut metagenome | isolation source: stool | host: human infant | place: USA: Pittsburgh, PA | reverse complement strand
GAGGAGCGCCATCTGGCGGGCACCGATACGCGTGCCGGAGCGCAGCACCGTGTCACCCTGCGCAACGTCCTCCGCGCGGCGGCGAATGTTCTCGCCATTGGCGGGGGCGGTACGCAGGGCGACCTGGGCGATGCCGTGGTCCGTGAACTCGAGGGAGACGACGGCCTCGGCGCCCGAGGGCATGGGCGCGCCGGACGCGATGCGGATCGCGGTGCCGGGCACGAGGGCCGCCGGGTCGACGGCACCCGCGCGGATCTCCTCGGTGACGGGAAGCGTCACCGGCGACTCCAGGGTGGCTCCCTCACAGTCACGGATGCGAACGGCGTATCCGTCGCACGCCGACAAGTCGGCGACCGGGAGGTTAAAGGGAGCCTGCACGTCCTCTGCAAGCACGCAGCTGACCGCGTCAGCGAGCTGAACGTCGAGCGGCGGCAGCGCGTGGGCAACGGCCATGCAGTCCTGGTAGAAGTCGGCAACGCTTCGCATAGTTGTTAGTCCTCGAGCTTGGAGCGCAGGAACTCCTTGAGTTCCGCTCCAAGCGCCGGGTCCTCAAGGGCGAGCGTGACGTTAGCTTCGAGGTAGCCGAGTTTGTCCCCGGTGTCGAAGCGTCGCTCGTCGATGACTACACCGTACAACCCTCCACCCTCTTCTTCGGGGAGGTCGATCATGCGCGCGTACCCGTCTGTGAGCTGATACTCACCGCCGGCGCCCGGTTCGATGTTCTCGAGGGCCGTGAACACGGCCGGGTCGAGCAGGTAGCGGCCGACGACCGCGTACTCGGACTTGACCTCTTCGAGCGGGGGCTTCTCAGTGACGTCGGTGATGCGCATGAGCTGGCCCTCTTCGAGGTCGACACCCTCGGGGATCGGCAGGACCTCGACGGCGGTCGAGGCGTAGGCGGTGGCCTGCTCGGGGGTAACCTTGAGCAGGGCGACGACGGTGCCGCCCAGGGCACCGCGCACCTGGATCATCTTGCGCAGCAGCTGCGAGCCGGGCTCCATGAGGTCGTCGGGCAGCAGGACCGCGCAGGGGGCGTCGCCCACGTGGGACTTGGCCTGGAGGATCGCGTGGCCGAGGCCGAGGGGGTGCCCCTGGCGCACGGAGTGGACGCGCGCGTACTTCTTGTACTCGTTGACGTACTCAAGCGCCTTCTCCTTGCCGGCCTTCTCCAGGTCGGCCTCGAGGCCGGGTTCGGCGTCGAAGTAGTCTTCGATCGACTGCTTGCCGGCGCGGGTCACGAAGAGGATGTCTTCGATGCCGGCATCCGTGGCCTCGCGAACGATGTACTCGATCGAGGGCCGATCGACGACGGGCAACATTTCCTTGGGCACAGACTTCGTGATGGGCAGGAAGCGGGTTCCGCGACCGGCCGAGGGAACGACAGCGTGCACTACTGGCTGGTTTTTATCTGACATACTTCACAGAGTAGCGAAGAAACCGCCCGAGAGGGAGACGATGGCCACAAAAACAACTCTCCGCGCGGAGATTCGTAGCCGGCGCCGCGCCCGGCGCGCTGGCATGCCCACACTCGAGGCCCCTGTCACCTCGGAATTCAGCCCCTCCCCTATTCCCGTGCGCAACCGCGCCGAAGCAGAAGGGCTCGCTCGCCAGATCCGCGCCCTGGCCTCGTCGATGGGCGAAGTCACCCTGCCCGCGCTGTTCGCGCCCACTCCCCTCGAGCCCGACATGTCCCTCACGCTCGGACTGTTTGAACGCGCGCTCCTGCCCATCCTCCTCGACGAGGCCGGGGCTCCCCTCAGCGAACCGCGCTGGGGATTGTGGGAGGCGGGCCGGGCGTTGGTGACGCTTGGGCGCCCTCCCGCTCAGCCGGTCGGTGAGGCGCGAGGCGCGGAGTCGCTCAAGGAGGCTGATCTGATCGTCATTCCAGCACTGGCCGCATCGGTAGACGGGACCCGTCTCGGCCAGGGCGGAGGCTGGTACGACCGCGCGCTCATGCACCGCTCCCCCACCACCCCGGTCGTCGCGGTGATTTTTGACGACGAGGTAGTGGAGGCCGGGTTAATTCCTGCGGAGCCTCACGACGTTCCCGTCGACGCGATTGTGACGCCGACACGCACGATCACAACACACGCCCAATAGGTCTTTTTTCGGGGTTTTTCCTGTTAACAGCAACACCAACAGCCGTTTGTCACACACCTCTCATGCCGGACTTTTCGGCCTAAAATCACCGATCGCTGACCGAATTACAAAAAGTGCGACGAACATTACTCTCTAATCACTGTCCGTAAGACGAAAGTCCCCACTAGTGTTTGCAACGGTAAACGAGCGCCGACGCGGCGCGCGCTCCCCGGCGGCACAGAGTCGCCACGCCGAGGCACTTCGGCGATTCAGACTTGCCGGCTAGGCCGGCCCCATTCATTACAGGAGTACCCATGCTCAAGGGATTCAAGGAATTCATCTCTCGCGGCAACGTCGTCGAGCTCGCCGTCGGTGTCATCATCGGTGCCGCCTTCAAGAACATCGTCGACGCCCTGGTCGACGGCATCATCAACCCGCTGATCGCGGCCGTCATCGGCAAGCCCGATTTCTCGGACGCCTTCATCCTCACCCTGAACGGTAGCGACTTGAAGTTCGGCCTGCTGATCACCGCCATCATCAACTTCATCCTCATGGCCTTCGCGATCTACTTCTGCATCGTGGTGCCCATGAACGCCCTCAACGCCCGCCGCCAGAAGGCTGCGGACGAGGCTCCCGAGCCCGAGGTCTCCGACGAGGTCAAGCTCCTCACGGAGATCCGCGACGCCCTTGCCCAGGGCACGCCGCGCCACTGAGCATCTGATCCCTCCTCGTGAGGGACGCGGGGCCGATGCGATTGCATCGGCCCCGCCGTTTTGTATACACACGAGAACCGCTCCGGCGCGAAAACTCAGGCCTACGCCAGCCCCTAAGCCCGCGCCTGCGCGTGTGGCGGCACCCCATCACGCACACTTCCCCTCAAATCTCGCACATAATTCAACCCGGTCACTTTTGAGCACCCCAAGAAAACGTTGCAATTGCAACGACAATATTTCAATAGCTGAAATAGCCGGCGAGGAATTACGTGCGAGATTGGCGGGAACGACGTGATCGAGCGAGGAGCCTCTCCACAGGCCCCCGCACGAACATCTATCGGGCAGAGCCGCCCGGATAACGCGCCTATCCGGATAGGTAAACAACATCCGGATAGGTAATGAAGATCCGGATAGCTTAATGACCTATCCAGATGCGCACAACCTATCCAGATGCGCACAACCTATCCAGATGCGCACAACCTATCCAGATGCGCGCAACCTATCCGGACACCCGCGCCTAAGCCAAGCTACGCGCGCGCCTGCGCGTGTGGCGGCACGTTCTCGAGCAGCCGCGCGTCGTTGGCGCCGTCGCCCCGGTCGGGGGCGTCGGCCATGGAGCCGGGGCGCGTGTCCTCGGGGCGCACCCGATCCTCCCAGGAAGGCGGCAGGCCCTCCTCGATGAGGCGGCGGTCCACGTCGGACACGTAGCGGGCGACGCGGCGACGCTTGCGCGGCGTCGGCTCACTCATCGGTGGAGTCCCCGGGCACCGCGTCCTCGTCCGACGGCTCATCCGCATCCTGCAGGCTCGCGGGCTTCGTGCGACGCACGACGTTGCCCAAGACCGCGTCGGACTGGAAGCCGCGACGCGTGATGCCCAAGGCCTCGCGCAGCTCTTCAGCGGTCTCCAGGTCCGTGCGCTCGACGCCGTCAGAGCGCACCCAGGCGGCCATCTCGTCGAGCTGGTCGTCGGAGTAGGCGGCCAGCGGCAGCCCCTTGGCGATCGCGGGGCGCGGACCACGGTTTTCTTCGGAGGCGCGCTCCTTGCGCTTGATGGCGAGCAGCATGCCGGTGGTGTCCTCGTCGGCCTTCTTGCGACGCTTCGATTCCTCGTCGAGGCCGTCGTCCAGCATCGGCATGCGCGGGGAGGCCGAGGCGTCCGAGGCGTCATCCGCTTCCTCGGCTCCGCCATCAGAGGAAGCCTCTTCCACGCGCTCTTCCACGTGCTCGTCTGCGGCCTCGTCATCGGCGATACGCTCGGGTACTTCGACGACGGGCTCGTCGTCGATGGCGCGCAGCTTGTCGAGCGCATCCAGGACGGCGTCGACGACAAGGGATGCTTCCTTGTCGGGGTCGATGAACAGCGGCATCGACAGGGCGGTGTAGACCGCCCAGCCCTGGGCTTCGAGCCAGCGGGGACGGGCACGGTCGCGCACGCGCTGGCTGGGCTCCGCCAGGTACTCCTCGTCGTCCGTGAGCACCGCGAGGAGCAGGCGCCCCGGAGATTCCGGGTGACCGATGGCGAGCGGAATCCGCATGCCGCCGGGGATACCGACGTTCGCGACGACCTCGAGGCCGCGCGAATACAGGTGCTCAGCGAGGTCGACGAGCAGGCGATCCGGCTCACCGGCCAGGACAGGCCAGGCGTCCATCCCCTCGCCCGCGTGCCCCTCGGCGATCTCCAGGAGGTCGACGAGCATACGCGCACCCTCGTGGCCGAGGCGGTCACGGTCGATCTCCTCGCTGTGCAGGGCAGAGACGAGCGTCAGGTCGCCGCGCACGACGCGCAGGATCTCGGCGAGCGCGTCCGCGCCCTCCTCGCTCGACAGGACGCCGAAGTCATGAATGACGCGCCCGTGCGGGGTCTTCGCGAACCCGACGGACAGGATGAGCGATTCGCGGGTCAGGCCGGCCACCTGGTCGGGGCCGACGACGACGAAGGGTTCCGGCGTCGCGGGATCAAAGAACGAGGCCAGGCCAGGCTCGTCGGCCTTCACGCTCTCCAGGGCTTCGCGGATGCGCTGCGCGTGTCGCTCGGACAGGGCGACGACCGCGAGGGAACGCTCCGGGGCCTCGACCGCGTGTTCGATGACGGCGTCGACGACTGCGCGCACCTCGGCGGCGGTCGATTCGATCGCATGCGCACCGGGCGCAGGCATGCCCGTCGCCTCCACCCAGCGGGCGGACACGGGCGCGTTCGAGGCAGTCCACGGGACAGGGATACCGGCGTGCTCGTAGCCGTACCGGGCGAGCAGCAGGGCCACCTGATCGTTGAGGCGGCGCGGACCGGGCTCGACACGCACGACCGGCAGGACACCCGCCAGCTCGCGGGTCGCGCCGCCTTCCGAGGCACCCGTCAGATCGTCAATCACGACCAGCTGGTGGCCACGTGCGATGATCGGCGCCAGGTCGGCGAGCGGCAGGCCGTCAGCGCCGTCCAGGACGACGACGTCGACGGTGCGCCCCGTCGGCGCGAGGGCCGGAACCATCGAGGGCACCGTCATGAGGACGGGCAGCAGGTGGCGCACGAGCGGGTACGACGCGAGCAGGTCCAGGTCGGAGGGAGCCGCGCCGTCCGCGAGCAGGTCTCGCAGCTCCTCGTACTGGCTGGGGCGGGCCGCCAGGGCGTTGGTGCGGATTCGGCGCACGCCCGTGATGGCCTGCGGGATGAGCGAGGCAACCTGGGCCTCGTCAAGCTCGCATCCCTCGCGCGCCAGCTCCTCGAGGGAGGCGGGGTCCACCCCGCCGAGCGCGGGCTGGGAGGCGAGCATGGCGCGCAGCAGCGAGGCCCACCACGCGAGGTCGAGCTCGGTGTCGATAGCGGCGTCCTCGACCTCGCGATCGGCGAGGTCCTGGGCGAGCTTGTCGAGGCCGTGGGCGGCCAGGCGCTCGCGCATCTGCAGGCGCGCGGGCACCTCGCGGGCGGCGGAGGTGTCGCCGGCCCAACGTTCGATGAGGGTCGTCAGGCGCTGCAGGTGGGTACCCACCAGGTCCGGTTCCTCGGCCACGAACACGGGGGCGATGGCATCAAGGTCGTCACGCACGGCGTCCGTCAGGGCTGAAATCTCGCCGATCTTCGCGGGCAGGATGGGCCACGAGTCGTCGCCGCAGACCGCGCACCACGCGTCGCGGCGCTCCTGAACGCGAATGAGGGCACGATGCAGGTCGGGCACATGGACGCCCGGGCGCACAAGGTCCTGGGCTTGCTTGACGAGGCGGTTGCGCTCGGAGCGGCCCATCGAAATATCGTGGTCCTTGCGCCACTGCTTGGGCGCGGTCGCAATCACCATGTCGGCGGCGCTGCGCTCGAACACGCGGGGCAGGAAGACGTCGAGGACGTCGGCGATGCCGTCGAACATGGCGAGCTGGCGGTCCCACTGGGCGAGCGTGCCGGCGGGCTTGATGCCGGCCTCGCCGGCGACAGCCGCGATGTGCACGCGCAGCTCGGGCAGGGTCTTGGAGAGGCGGTCGACACGCAGCAGCACGTCGGAGGCCTGCTCGTCGGAGGTCAGGACAGCGTTACCCCACGCGGAGGAGGCGGAGCCGCTGAGAGTTCCAGATGCCAGGGCCTCGCGCAGCAGGGCGCGGGCACTCTCACCCTGATCGACCGCGATGTCGTAAAGGGTCTTTTCGTCCAGGCGCACGCGGGTCGTGGGCGGGTTCTCCCCGCTCGTCAGGTCGGTGAGGGCACGCAGCGCATCGGCCGCGCACACGCCGAAGCGGCCGTAGGGCTGGTGGAGGGCGGCCGCATACGAGGCCAGCGCGCCGCGCACCTGACGCAGGCGGGCGCGCATCTCGTCAACGCTTGCCTGGTCGACGACGGGCGAGGTGTCCTCCATCGCGGCGTTCACGCGCCCTGCCAGGGTCTTACGCGCGTCGGAATAGCCGTCGATATTCGCCACGATGTCGGCAAGGCCCAGATCGGCCAGACGCGTGTAGGCGGCGATTGAACGCGACGGGGAGGTCGACACGTGCAGGACCGACCGACCGGTGGCGGCCGCGTCCGCGAGGATCGCCGCGACGACCGACGCGTCGTCGCTGTGCGCGGGGATGTCGATGAAGACGCTGCGTCCGTCGGAGGCGGCCTCGACCGCGTCCTGCTGGGAGGGAATCAGGTCGCCGACACCCTTTTCCGCCCACGGGTCGCGGTCAGCGGGGTTGGGAACCGGAGCCTCGGCACGCAAGTCATTGCGCGCGTCCTGGTCGCCCGCGAGCGCGCGGATCACCTGAGAGTCTTCGAGGGCGGTGACGTCCTCGGTCAGGCTCGCGGCGAGGGCGCCGGCCGGGTGGCAGAACAGGCCGATCACGAGGTCGTCACGGACCTCGAAGCGCGGCAGGGCGGCGCAGGCCTCGCGCAAAGCTGCCATCGCCTGTGAGGAGGAGAACCCGTGTGCGCCGCTCGCCTGTGCGAGGATCGTGTCCCCGTCCACGTCGAGGCCGTGGCTGCGCAGGGCCTCGGACAGCTCGGGCGCGAGCAGGCCGCCGCGTCCGAGCGCAATGAGCACGTCGTCGTCGCGGCGCACGAGGCGCACGGGGCGCAGAAGGGCGGGGACGGTGACGGCGTCGGTTCCGTCGCGCCACGAGGCGGTCCCGATTCCCAGGTGGATGGGGCCTGTGCCGTGCACGGAGGCACGCTGCTCGGAGCGCGCGATGACGGAACGGGCGCGCTCGAGGGCGCGGCCAAGGGCGATGGGTTCGCGGATGAGGAGGCTCAGGCGGACGGGGTGTTCCGTGTAGAGCTGGGCGAGGCCTCCGGGGTGCGCGCCGGACAGGGACAGCGTCGGCAAAGACGTGGAGTCTGCGGCGATGTCCTGGTCGAGGCGTGAGCGCCACTTCTCGCGCGCAGAGCCGACGAGGGTGGTCGGGTGCGTCGAGGTGGACGAGGCCTCGGGAGCCTCGGGCTCAGGGGCGGAACGGCGCGAAAAGATACTAGGAACCACGTTTTAACCCTACGGCAGCACCGCCCTATTGTGTGACGCGGCGCGCCCGGAGGAGGTCGACAACGGAAATGGTCACAACGGCGCCGATGCGATCCACACCCCACCGGTAGGCGGTGAAGGCGACGGCGGTGCCGAGGACAACGGTGATGAACATGGCGAGCACGACGTCGGGCAGCCACGACGGTCACGAGATACCCATGAGCGTTCCGCATGGCGTCCTTCTACTGTGCCCCCGAGACGATTCGAACGTCCGACACCCGCTTTAGGAGAGCGGTGCTCTATCCCCTGAGCTACGAGGGCGTGACAAGTTGTCCGCGCCCACTGTAGCAAAGTGCGCGCACCGCTGCCCCGTCACCCGCTGTGCGAACGCGCTCATCTCACGGCTGGTAGCACCGCGGGCAGGGACGAGGCCGGGGCACCCACGCGGGCACCCCGGCCTCGTGACCGTCTGTGCTTAGCGGCGCTCCCATTCGGTGTGCACGGCCTGGCCCGCATCCCCGAGGTGAGCAGAAGGAACGATCATGACGGGGCAGGTTGAGTGTCCGAGCACCGTCTGCGATGTCGACCCGAGGAGCACGCCTGCCAGCCCCCCGCGCCCGCGGGTGCCCACGACGATCAGGTCAACCGCGGTGGAGAACTCGATGAGCAGCGATGCGGCGGAGCCATCGAGGGCGTGGCGAGAGACGTGCATGTCGTCCCCGTCCAGGGCGGCAGCGATCGCAGCGTCCATTCCCTCACGGACCTGAGCGAGCAGGGCCGAGTGATCGACGCCCGTGGGCGTCCACGTCATGACGGAGGGGCCCACCGCGATCGGCACAGCGGACACTGCGGTCAGGCGCGCATCCCACAGGCGCGCCTCGCCGATCGCGCGCTTGAGTGCGCACGACGGCTGATCGGTGCCGTCGATGCCGACGACGACGCGCTCGATGGGCGTGAACTTCTTACCCGAAGTGTGGCGGGGTACGACGACAACGGGACACTTCGAGTGGGCGGGCAGGGCGGAGGAGACCGTCCCCAGGAGGCGATCGGCGAATCCGCCGCCGCCGCGAGAACCCACGACGATCATGTCCACTTCGGCGGAGAAGTCGATGAGCACCCCCGCTGGGTCTCCGGGCTCAGTCGAACCGGAGACATGCGTCGCTCCCCGTTCGCGAGCCAGGGCCTTCGCCTCCTCGACGACCTGTTCGGCACCCGCCTTCAGGGCCTCATCGTCGAGAACGGCGTATCCACCGTCCAAGGCGGCAGCAGAGTACGAGGCCAGCGCGTAGGTACACAGGCAATGGATGCGCGCTCCGGTGCGCGCGCCGCGATCAGCGGCCCATTTGACGGCGGCAAGGCTCTCCGTCGAGCCATCGACACCGACCAGAATGACTTCGGTAGAACTCATGATGTCCTCCTCGTGGTGGCAGTCACTTATATTGTGCCGTATTTTAACGATCCGCGAAAGCCCAACCCGAGTAGAAACTAACGATCCCCGCAGCCCGTGGGGGCTGCGGGGATCGTTAGCTGTCTATCGCAGGCTCAGTAGCGCACGTAGGTGGCGCCAGCGCGGACCGGCGAGATCTGGGAGAGACGGCCGGGCACCGTGGCCTCGACCATCTGGCCGCCGCCGATGTAGATGGCGACGTGGCCGGGGTAGGACACGATGTCGCCGGGCTGCGGGTCGGACACGATGGTGCCGCCAGCGGCCTGAGCGGACGAGGAGTGCGGCAGGTTGATGCCAGCAGCCGCGTACGCGTACTTGACCAGGCCGGAGCAGTCGAGGCCACCGAGGCTCTCGCCACCGTAGACGTAGGGGATACCGGTCAGGCCGAGGGCGACGGAGACGATGTCGCCGCCAGCTGCGTTCACGGCGGCCTGACGGGCGGAGGTGTCAGAGGTCGCGTCGGCGCGGGTCTCCGAGCGAGAGGCGGCCGAGTCGGACTGATCTGCGGCGGGGGTCGCGGCGACGGGAGCCGGCGCGGGAGCCTCGGCGGTCGCGGAAGCGGTGACATCCTCTTCGGCGGTCCACTCGATGTCCGGAACCTCAACGGTGGTCACGTCATCGACGGCGACGGTCGTCGTGTTGAGGTCAGCGCTCTGCGGCTCAGACTGGGGGGTCGCCGGGGCGGCGTTCGCAACGCCGGCGGCAATCGCGGTCAGCGCAACACCGGCGGCCGACGCGAAAGCGATCGGACGAGCAGCGCCGGAAACGTTCATGCCCTCGACCACGGAATCGGTCAGCGGGCGACGTGCCATGCGGTGACGCGGAGCAGGCTTAATAGTCTTCACTCATGTTCTCCCTGTTTCCCTGCGAGGTTAGCTGTCGGGTTCGGACGGGAGGTCCGGCTCGGCGTGCGAGCTTCACCCCAAGGCTCAAGGAGCCACATCTGGGTTCCCCGCGTGAGACGGTATTTCCGCTCCATTCGTCGTCTCACTTCGGGTTCCGAATGGGCGGGTGGTCTGATGACCGATATGAACTATACCTTGGCCGACCGCTCAATGTCACGTTCTGGTAACAGTGACCTCCCTCATCGTTATCATTCCGTGACATTTGCACCCCGGGATCCCAGGAAAACTCGCCTTTCGCGCGCGTTTTGCGATTCGAGACACAGCCCGCACACGACAAAAGCCGGGGCTCGTCGCCCCGGCCTCGTCGTTTCTCAGCCTTCACTCACCCCGCACAAACAGGTGCGCGGCCAGAGCCATCGGGATCGTCAGATACCCACGGACCTCGCCGGCCTCGTCAAGAGAGGCCACGCGCACAACATCACCGTGCGCAGAGAGCCCCACGCGAGCGCCCGGACGCAGGCCCAGCTCATCGAAGGAAGCCAGCAGCTCCGCGTCCGCCTGAATCGGCTCGCCGATGCGCGCCAGCGTGAGGGCGCCTGCCTCGAGCGAACGCACCGCGAGCTCAGCAGAATAAGCCCCCTCGATCTGCTCACAGCCGGGCATGGGATTGCCGTAGGGGTCCACACACGTATTGCTGAGCAACTCCTCCAGGCGTGCCTCGACGGCATCACTCATCACATGCTCCCAGCGACACGCCTCGTCGTGCACCTGCGCCCATTCCATACCGATCACGTCGAGGAGGAGGCGCTCTGCCAGGCGATGCTTACGCAGCACCTCGGTCGCGTGCGCACGGCCGGCCTCAGTCAGCTCAAGGCGGCGATCCCCCATCACGTGCAGCAGACCATCACGCTCCATGCGTGCGACCGTCTGCGAGACCGTCGGGCCGGAGTGCCCCAGGCGGTCGACGATGCGCGCACGCAGGGGGGTGACCCCGTCCTCCTCGAGCTCGAGGATGGTCTTGAGGTACATCTCGGTGGTGTCGATCAGGTCTGCCACGTCGGCCTCCTTCATCAGGCAGGTAATGAACACAGAATAGGGTCACCTTCCTTTTCGCAAGCGCAACGGCACGTTGATGCGGAAAATTAGGCGTGTCGACGTGTGCGCCCTCACGTTAATTCGATTAATGAACGTGATGGAAATACCCAGCATAAGGAGACTAGGCTGTTGCCATGGTGGCTTTCCCCGACATCCCCCAGGCCCTCCTCCCCGCTGACGGACGCTTCGGCTGCGGGCCTTCCAAGGTGCGCGCCGCGCAGATCGAGGCACTGTCCTCTCCGCTCCTCATGGGCACCTCCCACCGCGCTGCCCCCGTTCGAGGCGTGGTCGCCTCTCTGAAGGAAGGACTGCGCACCCTCCTGTCGGTCCCCGACGACTACGAGGTCGTCCTGGGCAACGGCGGCGCCTCCGCGTTCTGGGACGTGGCCTGCGCGTGCCTCATCTCCTCGCGCGCGGCCTTCGGTTCCTGGGGCGCGTTCGGCGCGAAATTCGCCTCCGAAGCGGCACACGCCCCACACCTGGCAACCCCCCTCATTGACGAGGCCGCACACGGCTCTCTCGTCACCGTCTCCCCGCGCGGGGCTTCAGAAGGCATCGATGTCTACGCCTACCCCCACAACGAGACCTCCACCGGCGTGACCTCGCCCGTCTACCGGGTCGAGGCTCCCGGCGCGCTCACCCTCGTGGACGGCACGTCGATCGCGGGGGCCGCACCCGTCGACCTGACCCACGTCGACGCCTACTACTTCTCCCTGCAAAAGGCCCTCGGATCCGACGGCGGCCTGTGGGTCGCGGTCCTCTCCCCCGCCGCCGTCGAGCGCGCCCGCCACATCGAGGACAGCGCCGACGGGCGATGGGTCCCGCAATTCCTGTCCCTGTCCGCAGCCATCGACAACTCGCGCAAGGACCAGACACTCAACACCCCCGCACTCGCAACGATCGTCATGGCCGAGCGCCAGGTGCGCTGGCTTCTCGAGCGCGGCGGCATGGAGGCGGTGAGCGCCCACTGTGCCCAGGCCTCGTCCCTCATCTACGACTGGGCCGAGGCGAACCTGGCCGCGCACCCCTTCGTCGAGAATCCGACCTGGCGCTCGCCCATGACGGCAACGATCGAGATCGACAAGGCCGTGAGTGCCTCCGAGCTGGCCGCTCACCTGCGCACGCGGGGGATTGTCGACATTGGCGCCTACCGCGGAGTGGGCGCCAATCAGCTGCGCATCGGCACGTGGCCGAGCGTGGAGATGGAAGACGTGGAGGCACTCCTCGCCTGCATCGACTACTGCCTGGAGCGCGTGCTCTAGTTCCTCGCCGGGCGCCGATCAGAGCGGGTCGACCGAGCGGCGCGGCGCGTCCACGGAGGAATCCGCCTCGATACCGACCCACGGGAAGGTCCGGCGGCGCACAACGCGGCCCTTCCAGTGGATCATCGCCCACACCCCGCAGATGAGCGCGATGCCGAGGGAGGCGATACCGCCGACCAGGATCGACCAGCGCGCGCCAAACGTCGTACCCACCCATCCGATAAGCGGCGATCCGATCGGCGTAGCCCCCAGGAACACGAGGGAGTACAGAGCCATGACGCGCCCACGCTTATCGGAGTCGGTGCGCGTCTGCACGAGCGCGTTCGCACTCGTATTCATCGTCAGCATGCCAAAGCCCGTGGGGATCGACAGGAGGGCAAACCACCAGTACGAGGGCGACAGACCCAGCAGGATCTCGGCGGTCCCGTAGAACGCGGCACCCATGAGAATCGTGCGCAGGCGAGGAGCGCGGCGCGCAGCGCCCGTGGATCCGAGAATCGAACCGAAGGCCATGAAGGTCGAGAGAATGCCGAAGGAGCCGGCGGCTTTTCCGAAGACCGTCGTCGCCATGAGCGCGCTCGTCATCTGGAAGTTCATGCCCAGGGCACTGACGACGAAGATCAGCGCGAGGATGATGCGAATGTCGGTGCGACCGTGCACGTAGATCACGGACTCGCGCAGCTGGCCGCGGGCGCGCGGGACCAGGGTGCGCGGGTAGAGCCGGTCACCGCGCATGAGGGCCAGCGCGATGACGGGAGCCATGAACATGACCGCGTCGATCACAAAGACCGGGCCGATCCCCCACCAGTCGATGAACAAGCCCGCGGAGGCCGGGCCGATCAGGCGCGCGGTATGGAAGGCGGTGGCATTCAGGGCCACGGCGTTCGCCATCTTCTCGTGGGGCACGAGCTCTCCCACAAAGGCCTGGCGCGCCGGGGTATCGACGGCGGAGATCGTGCCCGAGATAAACGCCAGGATGTACTGGTGCCAGAGTTCGCCAGTCCCCGTCAGGACGACGATGCCGATAATGAGGGACACGAGGCCGATCCCCGTCTGCGTACACTGCAGGAGGCGGCGCCCCGGGATGCGATCCGCGAGGACCCCCGCCCACGCGGAGAACAGGATAATGGGGAGGAATTGGAGCGCCGTCACGAGGCCCACCTGCGACGCGTCGTGATCGGTGAGGACCGTCAGGACGTACCAGTCCTGGGCGACGCGCTGGAGCCACACGCCCGTGGACGCGATCAGGGAGGCGACGAACCAGTACCGGTAGTTCACGTAGCGCATGGACGCAAACGTTGCCGACATGCTGATCCTCCCTCTCTCACTCCACGCACCGAACGAGGCCGGGGCTGGCGGTGCCGACCGCCCCCATCGGTGCATCTTCCCAGGATACGACCGCCCCGCCGGAGAAAGACTCCGGCGGGGCGGGAAGGGCGTGAAGCGTGACGAATCAGCCGACGCCGAGGAGGCGCTGGAGCGGGCCCATCAGGAAGTAGATGACGAACAGGCCGGCGACGACCCACATGAGCGGGTGGACCTTGGAGGCCTTGCCCTTGACGAGCTGGATGACCGCGTAGGTCACGAAGCCCACGCCGATGCCGACTGACACAGAGTAACCGAAGGGCATGAACGCAATCGTCATGAAGGCGGGGATCGCCACTTCCTCGGAATCCCAGTCGATGCCAGTCACCTGGGTCATCATGAGGAAGCCGACGAACACGAGAGCCGTGGAGGCGGCCTCGGTCGGGACCAGCTCGACGAGGGGTGCCAGGAAGGTCGACAGCAGGAACAGGACACCGGTGACCACGGAGGCCAGGCCGGTGCGAGCACCCTCGGCGACGCCCGATGCAGACTCGACGTAGGAGGTGTTCGAGGAGACGCCGCCGACGCCGCCGGCCACCGCGGCCAGGGAGTCGATGATCAGGATCTGGCGGGTCTTGGGCGGATTGCCGTCCTTGTCGAGCAGGTTGCCCTCGGCGCCGACGGCCACCATGGTGCCCATCGTGTCGAAGAAGTCGGCGAGCATGAGCGAGAAGACCAGCAGGATCACGGAGACGACGCCGAGCTTGCCGAAGCCACCGAAGAGATCCACCTTGCCCAGCGTGTCGAACACGGGAACCGCGATCGGGGAGCCCTTGAGCTCGGGGACGGTCTGGCCCCAGCCGGTCGGGTTCGTGTCGGAGATGCGATCGATGTGGGCGAAGGCCTGAACGATGACGGCGAGGATCGTGGAGGCGATGATCGAGATCAGGACCGCACCCTTCACCTTGCGCACGTAGAGGATCATCATGAGGAACAGGCCAAACACGAAGACGAGGGCCGGCCAGCCGTCGAGCGAGCCCGAGATGCCGAACTGGACGGGGGTCGCGCCGGTGCGCACGATGCCCGCGTTCACGAGGCCGATGAGGGCGACGAAGAGGCCCAGGCCCACCGTGATGGCGGTCTTGAGGGCGGCGGGAACCGCACGGAAAACGGCCTCACGGAAGCCGGTGAGAACCAGCAGGAAGATGAGGATACCTTCCCAGGCGATGATGCCCATGGCCTCGCCGTAGCTCAGGCCGGCGCCGAGGACGAGCGTGAAGGCGACGACCGCGTTGAGGCCGAGGCCTGCGGCGAGCGCCAGCGGATAGTTCGCGACAACGCCCATGAGGATCGTCATGACGCCCGCGACGAGCGCGGTGCCGGCGGCGATGCCCTGGGTCGTGATGGAGCCGTCTTTGGGAACGGCGTTGCCCAGGATCGCCGGGTTGACGACCAGGATGTAAGCCATCGCGAAGAAGGTGACAAATCCACCGCGGATTTCGTGACTGATAGTCGAGCCGCGCTTGGAGATCTGGAAGAACGAATCAAGTGACTGTGCGAAGCCGCCGCGGGATGGGGCGGTTTTTTCTTGTGTGCTCACCGGATAATCGTGCCTGCTCAGCCGCCCGCACGCAAACAAACTCACCATTTGCCCACTTGCTGAGAAAGCACTCGGGACTCAGTCCCGAGTGCTTTCTCTCAGTTCATAGCGGAAGGAAACGTCAGTCTTCCCGCTCCTCGCCTGTCGGAGCATCGGCCTCGTCGGTCTTTGTTTCGTCGACCGTGGCCTCGTCCTTGTTCGCCTCGTTCGATGCGCGCGGCATCGGCTCGGCGTCAAGAGCACCCTCGTTCACGCGCGAGGGACGCACGGGCCACGCGGTACCGTTCTTGGGGACGTCAGTCTCCGAGTGGGAACCACATGTGTGATCCAGAGAGACCACAGCGCCGTCGTCGGTCGCCCACTCGTTCGCACACACGCCAAACATCGTGCGCATGTCCCCGCCCATCTTCACAAGGAAGCCGCACGTCGAGCAGGTGTTACGCGGGCGACGCCCGGACTTCGGGCCGCGCTCCGACTCGTACCAGCGCTTCGCAGCCTGGCTGTGCCCTTCCGGCGAGAGGACGCGCACTCTCCCTAAGCCGAGCTCTCGCACGACCGGCAGGTCCGGGTCCGCACTCGTGTCCTCAAAGCTCTGCACGAGACGCTCATCGTCCGCTTTGTAGGGCAGAACGTCGTCGCGGGAAATATCCGAGGGGCGCAGGCGATCCTCCCACGGCACCCATTCGGGAGCAAGAAGCGCGCCCTCACGAGGGGTCATGTCTACTTCACACACCGTGGCGACGCGCCCGCGCGGCACACGGGCGACGGTCACAGCCCAGCACCAGCCCACGTAACCCGCGTCGGTCGACGCAAAGTAGTGGGTCGCCAGGCGCTCCGACACCATCTCAAATCCGACGTGCTCGCCGACGGGACGAGGGTGTGCAACGGCCTCTGCACCGGCGCGCGCAACGTCGACGGCCCCCTCGAGGACGGCGTCCTTCTTCACTGCCCGCAGGCGGGCACTAATCTTAGGCATCAAATTCCTCTGCGACGGCGCGCAGCACCTTCGCGATCTTGGTCGCGTTGTCCGGGTAGGAACCGCGGCGCAGCGCGGCGCTCGAGGAGTCGAGGAGCTTAATCAGGTCCTCGACGACGGGCACCATCGCCTGCGGCTTGCGGCGCTTGGCTCGGGCAACGGAAGCTGTCTCCTTCAGGAAACGCACGCTCAGAGCCTGCGGTCCCTTTCGTCCGTCGGCCACCGAATACTCCACGCGAGCACCCACTCGCGGGTTAGCGTGGTCGGCCGGCAGCGCGGACGAGTGGAGGAAGACATCAGCGCCGTCATCTCCCGCAATGAAGCCAAAACCGCGATCTGCGTCGAAGAACCTCACTTTACCGGTGGGCATGGTCCCCTCCTTCTCTCAATAGTCTGAAAACCCCTATGGGCTCTCCCTATCATAGGGTGCTCTTCCTCCGCGCGCGGGAAAGCGGCCGACGCCTGTAGCGAACAGCACCGCCGCCCGCATTTCTCCGTCCCTGTCGCGTAGACTGACCCCACGGAAACAATCACCGACGCCGCGGTGCGTCACACGCTAGACGCATACGGCACACATGGTGTATGTTGACCTGTTCGCCACATCGCAGGAGGACCCCGTGACACGAATCCGCCGTTTCAGCCTCATCGCTGTTCTGACAGCGATACTGCTTGCGCTGGGCCTTCCCGCGCTCGCAGCGTCGCCCATGACCATCAGCGATTCGGTCACCGATCCCGACGGCTGGCTGTCCAGCGCCGACCGTTCCACGATCGAGTCCGCCACCAGCAGGGCCGCCTCCTCGGGCAAACCCGTCAAGGTCGTCATGGTCGCCAACTTCTCGGGCACGGACGCAAACTCCTGGTGCCAGCAGACCGTCGAGCGCTCCTCCCTCACCAACGGCACCGTCGTCTACGTCATCGCTTACGACCAGCGCCGCGACGCGGCCTGCTCCTTCAACGGAGCACCTGGCTCCTCTCTCCAGAGTGCCGTGCGCGCCTCCGAGGCCCAGCTGACGTCCAATCCTCTGACCTCCTCCGCCGTCGCCAACGGGGTCAACGCATTCGTCAACACCCTCGTGAGCGGCACGTCCAACTCGGGTTCCAGTTCCACGAACTCGAGTTACTCGAGCAACCCCGGCGCGACCGATGACGACGGCAGCTCACTTATCAGCATGTCCGTCATGTTCCTGCTCCTCGTAGGCGGCGTCATTGCCATCGCCATCGCAGTTGCACGCTCGTCGCGTCGCAACAGGCTCGCCGCCCAGCAGGCCGCACAGGTCGACGCCGAGAGCGCGGCGCGCGCCGCCCAGGAAGCGAACCGACAGCTCCTGTCGGCGGACGAGCAGGTGCGCACCGCGACGGATGAACTCAACTACGCACGCGCGCAGTTTGGCCTGAACTCCACGGACGAATTCGCCCGCGCCATCGAAGCCGGCAAGGCGGCCGTCTCGCGCGGTTTCAGCGCCCAGGCGCAGATGAACTCCGCGACCGCCCCGGCCGAGCAGCTCCGCCTGGCCACCGCGATCATGCAGGATCTGGGCGCCAACATGAACCCGCTCAGCACCATCCAGGCCTCGTTCGCGACCAAGCGCGCTGAGCAGGCATCGCTCCCCGAGCGAATCGCCGAAGCCCGCGAACGCCTCGCGGAGGAGCTGACGGATCTGGAGCGCGCGAAGTCCGAGCTGGCCAGCATTTCGACGCTCTACCCTGCGCAGATGCTCGCCTCCCTTCAGGACAACCCGGAACAGGCCGCGGCGCTCCTCACCTCGGCGCGCACCGCGCTCGATACCGCGGAGGCCTCCGCCCCCACCGACCGTGCGCATGCCGCGAGCGCCCTCGACACCGCCCTGCGCGCCCTGACGATGGCCAACCACCAGACCGACGCGATCTTCTCGGCAAAGTCCGACCTGGATGCGATCCGCGATCGCCTCGTTTCAGCGATCAGCTCGATTTCCTCGGACATCACCGACGTCAACGAACTGAACACGGATCCGGCGGTGTTTAACCCGCTGGTGGCCGACGCTCATGCGGCCATTGCCGAGGCCCAGGCTGCCCTGGCGAACACGGGCGATCCGCTCGCAGCCCTCGAACACCTGCGCATGTCCGAGGCCACCCTCGACGCGGCACTCGAGCCGCTGCGCACCAAGGAGGAGGCCTACGAAAAGGCTCGCACGGCCGCCGAGGCGCAGATTTCGCTGGCTGAATCCGCCGTCTCCCAGGCCGAGCGCTACGTGCAAGGCCGACGCGGGGCCATCGACCTGGATCTGCGTTCGACCCTCAACAACGCCGAAACCGCCCTGAGCACCGCCCGCCGGTCGCTCGAGGACGATCCCGAAGCCGCGTCGACACACGCAATGAACGCACGCGCCCTCGCCGACAGCGTCATGGCAACACCCATCCAGAACTTCGGCGGGTCGTGGGGACAGCCCACCACGGGCAACGGGTCCTACACGGGCTCATCCCTGGGCGACTTCCTCCTGTGGTCGACGCTCTTCTCGAATTCCGGTTCGCACCACCACGACGACTTCGATCCCTTCCACAGCGGTTCCAGCTCATCCGGGTCCGGATGGTCCTTCGCGTCCGGCGGCGGCTCCGACTGGGGCTCGAGCTCGAGCAGCTCCGACTGGGGCTCAGGCGGCTGGTCCTCCGCCTCCGGTAGCTTCTGAGTTAACGAGCCGAACAGCTGAGGCTTTTCGCTTCATCGACGAGCAGGAGGCACCGTGTCACGGATCCGACGCCTGGGCTTCGCAGCCATCATGATTGTTGCGATGCTGGTCGGCGGCGTGCCCGCGTTCGCGACCGAGCCGCTCACCACGAGCGGAGACGTCACCGACCCCGACGGCTTTCTGAGCGACGAGCAACGCGAAACTATTGAGACCCCAGCGAAATCGTTTTATTCCACATACACCACGTACATCGACGTCGCGATCGTCCCCAACTTCTCCGGCCAGGAGCCATCAGCGTGGTGCAAGGCCACCCTCAAGCAATCGCGCAGCGCACAAAAGGGCATCCTCTACGTTGTCGCATACGAGGATGGTACGAACGTCTCCTGCGCGGGTGTGGAGCTAGCGAAAGATTCGAGTACCAGGCCGATGCTGGACGGCGCGCTACGTATCGCCCGTAAAGACCATAAAACCACCCCACTGACCCCTGAAGAGGCAGTGGCGGGCTCTCGCACGTTCATCATCTCTCTACGCAGCGATTACGACTTCAGGGCACGCAACGCTGCCGAGAACAGCAAGAGACGGCAAGAGGAGGAGAAAAGGCGCGAGGAGCAAAAGAAGGAAGAAGCCAAGAGGAATCGCGGCGCTAACATCATCATATCCGCGGTCATTGTGATTGCCATTGTCTCCAACCTATGGGTGTGGATCCGCAAACAGAGAGAATACGACTACGCCGAACCCCCGACTGTGGATGAGGATACGGAACCCACACCGATCGTGGACACCGTACGGCGCGATGCCCTGAGGGCAGCCGCGGAGGCGAGGCGACGCCTATCGGAGGCCGAGGAACAGGTGCGCGCCGCCGAAGAAGATTGGAACTTTGCTCGCGCCCAGTTCGGTAGCGCCGCGGCTGAAGAGTACGGACGCCGCCTCGAGGCGGCGAAAGAGGCTATTGCGCGCGGCTTCGACACCCTCAAACAGATCGAGCAAACCCCTGATTCTCACGCCAAGCGTCGTCTCGCCACATCAATCACGGAGGACCTCGACAAGAACCTGCCGCCCCTGCAGGACGCGCGCAAGGAGTTTGCCGCACGGCGTGAGAAGCGCTCATCGCTTCCCGTCCAGCTTGCCGACGCTCGCGAACGTCTCGTCGAGGAGCTCGCTGATCTGGAGCGCTCGAAGGAAGAGCTCTCCAGCATTGCGGGCCTCTACACCGAATCCATGCTCGCTTCCCTCCAGGACAATCCGCAGCGCGCGGCACAACTGCTGGAGTCCGCTCGCGCGGCGTTGGAGACGGCCAGCGCGCATATCGACACCGACGCCACCCGCGCAGCCTCCGCGCTGGATACCGCCCAGCGCGCACTCACCATGGCCAATGCGCAGACGGATGCGATCTTCTCCGCGAAGACCGATCTTGACGCGTTCCGCGAGAGGCTCACCGCTTCCATCGGATCCATGTCCGCCGCCCTGTCGGACGCGAAGCAGCTCGATTCCGCCGGTGCTTTCTCTCCCCTCCTGGACGAGGCCGAGGCCGCCATCGCCAGGGGACAGCGTGCGCTGGTCAGCGACGAGGATCCCCTCGGTGCGCTCGAAAACCTTCGCGACGTGGAGCTCCGAATGGATGCGATCCTCGCTCCACTCATGACTCAGAAATAAGTTACGCGCAAGGCGAAAGGTACCGCCCAGCGCCATATTCGTGACGCTGATGCCACCGTCGCCTGGGCTCGCAAGTACTGAAGGACCACGAGGGTTCGGCACTGTTCGACGTGAACAAGCTGATGAGCGAAGCCGACCAGGCAATGACCGAAGCACGCGCAGCCGACGACGAAGATCCCCTAGATGAATTTGTAAGAACCTTCCGCATTGAAAACGAACAGGATGTTGAAACTCAGCTGATTTCAGGGAATTACTTTTAGGTACTTTCAATGTCAGGATTTTAAAATGGGGTAAAAGCGAGACAATAACGAATGACTCCCATTTGGTTCTAAAATCTACGATACCTAAGGAAGTTGATAGACGGATAATGGCCAAATTTAGTTTAGAAGAACCCCCAGTAAGGCACGGAATATTGTTTAGTACGTGTAACCCAGAAAGAAATAAAATGACTAGCTATAGCTAGAGTAAAAATGGTTGCAATACTCAACACTGTTATAGGATTAGAAGCGAAAAGCAAAGAGAGAATCAAGGCAGCCAGATAGAGTGTCGCTTGAGCACAGTAGTAACTTCTCGGATAGCGAAGATAGTTTTTGTTATAGGGCCCATTTGCTAGGACAGCAGCTTGGAAGAGGCCAATTCCGATATAAAAGAAGCTGATTGCAACGAGAAGATTAGCCTCGGGATTCAGGAGATAACCCATCGAAACTGTCATCAACATAAGCCCGATGAAAATAGGATAGTGACTATAAATTATAAATACTCCCTTTTGATTGGATCCTTCATCAATAGCATGGTCAAATTCGCCAAAATAAAACAAGAACAGGGAAAGCATGATAACGAAATTGAGAACCGAATAAATCGAGAAATTCTCAACTGTAAAGAAGCTGACTAGCCCAATAACCATTTCTCCAAACGTAATAATGACAAGAAGGGAGACGCGCTCGATTAAATGGGGAAGATTTACCTGGAAATGCTCATCTTTAGTAATCAAGAAAATTGGCACAATAAATGTTAGCAGAATACTAGCAATAAAGATATAGACTCCAACGTAAATAGGAAAAAGAGCTGCCAGATAGACTCCTAAGCTTTGTAGACCTGTCAACCATAGAAAACCTTTGATACTTTCCCGATCAGCACTATCGGTTGATCCTCTAAAAAACTGAACCAAATATTGAAAAAATAAGGTAAGGGTTAATGTGCCAACAGCCCAACAGGTATAATAGTACCATTGCTGCCAATTGTATCCAATCATATTGGATATAAAGAGCATAAGTCCCATGTTGATAAACATGATTACCATGTTAAATAACGAGTTTGTTCCATAGCGATTGGTATAAATGGTTTGAATCATCCAGGAATTGATGATAACCATGACAGAGATGAAGAAATCAAGTAAAGAGTCCCAAGCCAAAACACCGTTATGAATAGGGTGAATTAAAGCAGTTGCTTTTGAAATTGCAAAAACAAACACTAGGTCATAAAATAGTTCTGAAAATTCTACACGTTTATGCTTAATAAGAGTTGCCATCTTAAAACCTTTCTATTCTAGAAGTACAATTTATTATAACAGAAAATGGTAATGAGAGAAAAGGAGATGCTTAAATAACTTCATGTGACGCGAATTGTCAAAACCTTGGAGCACATTTACCTCATGTACCAACTCACAGGCAGAGTGTTTGATGATTGATAATGAAGAATAAGATTTTACAATAGAAAAGCGAGGATATCCTCGCTTTTTTTATTTAATCTAATAGCTCCTTATTTTCAATTAAGAGCTCTAGTGGAGATTTATCTCTTGCTTCAATAAAACCAGGTTCATATTGGGTATGAAGTGTTCTTTTCTGAGAAGTTGGATCAATATACAACTCTTTTCCATCTTCTGTGTATAGTTGGTTGCCTCTTGTTAGGTAAAGTAAATCCTCTAAGTACTGTCCATCAGTATGTAGGAAATGCTCGATGTATTTGACAGCTTTTAAGATTTCACTTACTTTATCAGAGTATTCATTAGATTCAAGAACACTCTTTTCTAACTCAATCTCTTTACTCGTTCCAAAGAGTTGGGTTGGAGTTGCATTAAAATATTCTGCTATCTTATCCAAATTTGCAAAGGTAGGATAGCTTTTTTGTTTTTCGTAATCAGAGATGGACTGTTTACCGATTCCTAATTACCTCAGTCTCTTCAGTCTGTTAATTTTTTTTCGAAAATTTCTCTTTAATATTAGCTTTCAATTTATCAAATTTTTCACGACGAGCTTCTTTTTTATCCGCAATTAAGCGAGCTTTAGCTTGATGCTCTAAATCTTCTTGAATTTTGAGAGCTGACTCTATTTCTGCCGCAACAGTAGCGACATCCCACCTAGCAATGTGAACCTGATACTTTTCAAAAATAGAATTTAAAACAGATTCATCATTTTCTTGTACAAGTGCAATAATAGCTACTTCGCCATTTGTCAACTTATTACTAACGGTTGTAATTAATACCGAATTGGCCAATTCTTTGTCTGAACCAACGGAGGCGCCAATTGCTCCACCAGCAGCAAAACCAAAGAGAACACCTAGTGGTCCACCTAAAATTCCGATTAAACTACCAATTAATCCGCCTTCGAAATAATCATCTCCTAGGGAATCCATCAAATCAAAGCTATCTTTGACGTTAACAACACCATTTTCAGCTTTTACAATTGAAGCCTGAGCTAATTTTGTATTTTCAGTTTGACCAAACTGTTTTAATTCTGAAAAGGCCTGAAAGGCTTCACTTTCAATATCAAAAATTGAGACAACAACATTTTCCATGGGCTTACACTCCTTTATTACTTTATAGAGATAGAATAAAATCTCCTATATTTAGTAGTACAAAATACTGCTACACAAGGTGAATTATAGCATACAATAATCTTTTATGTAATATACAATATTTTACAAAGAGATTGAGGTTTTATTACAAAACTTATATTCTATAAATTAGACAACTTTAAAATTTTGATTAAAAAAAGATTTGGATAGAGCTGTTGGTAGACTTAGGAAATTTTAAGAACATGCATTAGTTAAACTCAAAATACAAGAAAAGCCTAAAAAGACTATACTGTAAGTGACAAAACAAAACAAAACAGGAGGATAGTCCAAATGAGCCACTTACATTAGTCCTGTGAAATACAGAACTAAATCCTTCACTTAAATTACTTGTCTAACTTTTTGGGGTCAGTACAAACAGTGCTTTTTTTGTTGAAATCGCAAAGAATCTAAGCTTTCTTTTTGCAGATAACATTCGCTCTTTTATTTTCGGTATGATTGAGTCGATGCCCCGTTCTCGACCGGTTTTTATTGCAACTTATCGAATGCTAGAGCACTATGCCATCACTTTTTGGAAGAATACTTGGAGCAATTCTACGCAGAATGGAATGCGAAAAAGTGATAATTAAAGAGACGAAAAAGCTGAGAATATGATTTCCCAGCTTTTTTGAATGCGATAGAAATAGCAACTAGACTATTTACGAAAGGCCTCAATAATGTAGGTGAAGCCAGTAACTAAAAATGCAAAGGCAATGACATAAACGACAAAGACACCTGTAGCCACTGGATTGAACAGAATCACTAGACCTAGTAAAAATGCAAGCAAGGCTACCCACGTGATATTGCTACCAATAATAGGGAAAATCAATCCTAGACGATTGCCTTTAAAGAAAGCAATAATGGCTTCTACAATTAACCAAATTCCTACAATGGTCGGAATGACGACCGGCAGAGTCACAAAGCCATAAGCAACGAGGTAAAGAGCTAAGAGAAGACTAACAAACCCTTGGAAAAGATAAACAGGTGAGCGAAGCTCTTTTGGTGCAGAGAAATAGCCTAAAATAGCTGCTATAGAAGAAACCAGTAAACCAAATGCAATCCACCAGCTGTAAGCAACAAGATTAGCTACTGGGTTTGTAAATAGGAAAAGTCCTAAAAGGACAAAAACAACTCCTGCAAGGAATAGCAGTAAACGATTAGAAAATTTCATTTCAATACCCCCTATATAGTATAGTTTGATTACAAAAGTATTGTATCTCTTTTGATAGGAAACATCAATAAAATAAATAAACAATTTGGAAGTTTCAGTCTGACTTAAAAAAAGAAAAGGAGTTTTCACTCCTTTTCACAGATTGAAGACAAAGTCCTTATAAAAGTGTCTTCTAAAGATTTTAACTTCAATCTGAAGCGAGGTTATCCTCGCTTTTTTCTATTTATCAAACAATTCCTTATTTTCAATCAAGAGTTCTAGTGGAGATTTTTCTCTTGCTACAATAAAACCAGGTTCATATTGAGTATGAAATGTTCTTTTCTGAGAAGTTGGATCAATATACAACTCATCTCCATCTTCTGTGTATAGTTGGTTGCCTTTTGTTAGATAAAGTAAATCCTCTAAGTGCTGTCCATCAGTATGTAGGAAATGTTCGATGTATTTGACAGCTTTTAAAATTTCACTTACTTTATCAGAGTATTCATTCGATTCAAGAACACTCTTTTCTAATTCAATCTCTTTACTAGTTCCAAATAGTTGGGTTGGAGTTGCATCAAAATATTCTGCTATCTTATCTAAATTTGCAAAGGTAGGATAGCTTTTTTGTTTTTCGTAGTCAGAGACAGACTGTTTACCGATTCCTAAATCTTCTGCAAGTTGAGTTTGACTTACTCCTTTTTCTATGCGTAGTCGTGCCAAATTGGGTCCAAAATTTTGAATAATAAAGGTCATGATAAACTCCTGTGTTTTATTTTTAACTTATTCTATCACCTATAAACTTACAAATCAAGTTTTTAGTTGACTACCCAAAATAATTTTTATAAAATATATTTATAACTTGTAAATAAGTTATAAATGATACAAAATAGTTCATAAGTTTAGGAATAGTGAGTGAGGAGGAAGTTGAGGACGAGACTATGACTTATGACTATTCGAAGCCTTGGTGCTAGAAATTGTGTGGACAAGGGCAAAGGACGAGCCTGACGGGAAGTCAGGCGAAGTCCCGAAGACTGCCGTCCAGACAATTTCTAGCCAAGCAAAAGCTGGCTATTCTAACAGCCAGCAAAAAGGGACACTTAGGACAACGTCCAAAGAACGACGGAACGAGCAAACGTTGATTTGACAGTGTTTCTGAGACCTAAAAAATCTAAAAGAAGGGAGGACAATTTTGTTGGTTTCTATACAAGATTTAAGAAGCATTCAAGAACGATGTGAAATAGGAGAATTAGTACAGAGGTTAGATGTCAGTATTGATAGATTAACGGTTATCTGGGATACAGACACTGGTTCCCTAAGACGAATTTTCAAAAATCTGAAACAGGCAATAAGTACAAAAGTTGACTCATTTGAAATATATGATAATGTTCGAGATGATGTCTTTACTTTAGCTAAAGTTTTTAATGAGTATGATTCGATCAATATTATATTTTTTCAATTATCCACTTATGGAGGTGAACAATTAATTCGAATTGATTTCAATCCTAATACTTTAAAAGAATTTGATGGAATGAAAGTATGGAGGCAATTAATGTATTTTGCCAGATTGAATTCATTGATGGTACGTTTGTCTCGTTTTGATTTAGCATTTGACATTTTCAACAGGCCTGATATCGTTAATTTGCAACATATTAAAGGTGGTGTTACCCATAAGGTCTTCTATGGTCGAGGGGGCGAATTAGAGACGAAATATTGGGGTTCTAACGGTAGTAATGTACAAGTTAGGTTATATGATAAGAATAAAGAAATCATTGCTCACAAGCGCGAAGAGAAGCTAGATTTGGCTGTAAATCCGTTTTGGTGGAGACTGGAGTTCCAACTCAGAACCAAAGCGATTGGTGAGGAGATGGTCCAAGATATTATGAATCGACTTGATAATTTCGGATTTTATAAGCTAGAACATATTCGAGTAGAGCAAAGAGCATTTACAATTATCTTTCTCAACAATCCTGAACTGTTATCATTGGCTTTTCCAAATTTAAAATCAGACAGCATCAAAAAGAAAAAAACAAGAGTCCGCAAACTATTGAGAGAAGAAACGAACCAATTTGCGGAAGAATTAAAAGAAGTATTAATACAGAATCTCCCTAAATTAAATACAGAATTACAACTACTTGTAGGTGAGTTTCTGAATTTAGAAAATAAATAAGGAGGATAACTATGGACAATAATTTAATTAGTAACAAAGAATTAATTGAAATGGGCTATCGCCCTCATACAGCGAATGATATCATTCATCAGGCAAGAGAATTACTTGTATCACGAGGCTATACATTTTATAATCGCAAACGTTTGATGGTTGTTCCAAAAAGTGTTGTAAATGAGATTCTAGGAACAGAGGTGGCGTAATATGGCAAGTGTTCGTTATCGAAAGCGAGGAGATAGCAACTTATGGACCTATGAAATTCGTAACGAAGGAAAGACTGTTGCTCATAATAGCGGTTTTAAAACAAAAAAGCTTGCAGAGTCAGAAGCTGAACCGATTCTGCAAGAACTTCGTTTAGGGAAAAGAATTTCTAGAGATATTTCTCTTGTAGATCTATATCAAGAATGGCTTGAACTAAAAATTCTACCGAGTAGCAGGTCGGAAGAGACAAAGAAAAAATATCTTCTCCGTAAAAACACAATTGAAAGATTATTTGGAAATAAAAAAGTCACTCAAATTCGTGCGAGTGAATACCAAAGAATAATGAATAAGTATGGGCAAACAGTTGGTAGAAATTTTCTTGGTAGATTGAATACTGGAATCCATCAGAGCATCCAAATGGCAATTGCCGACAAAGTTCTAATAGATGATTTTACACAACATGTCGAGTTATTTTCATCCAAAGAACAACAGATGACCGAAGAGAAATATTTGCATACAGAAAAGGACTATCTGGATTTACTTTTAGCAGTAAAGAGAAAATTTGATTACCAACGATCAATTGTTCCTTATATCGTCTATTTTCTATTAAAAACAGGGATGAGGTTTGGAGAGTTAATAGCGTTAACTTGGAATGAAGTTGACTTTGACAGAGGACTGTTAAAAACATATAGAAGGTTTAATACCCTTTCTCATAAATTTGTCCCTCCAAAAAACAAAACGTCTATTCGTATGGTACCGATAGACGAAGAATGTATTAAGATATTACAAGTCCTAAAAATTGAACAAGAGAAGGCTAATAAAGAGCTAGGTATCAAGAACAGGTATAAAATGATTTTTCAGCATTATGGATATATTCATATGGTACCAGATATTGCTAGTGTCAATAAAGCTTTGAGTGTTCTTTTAAATGAATTAGATATTTATCCAATTATCACGACAAAAGGAGCACGTCATACCTATGGAAGTTACCTCTGGCACAAAGGATTTGACCTTGGGGTTATTGCAAAAATTCTAGGGCATAGAGATATTTCAATGTTAGTAGAAGTATATGGACACACTTTAGAGGAGAAAATTTTTGAGGAATTTAATCAAATCAAAGATGTCTGGAAAGATTGCTCATAAAAAAATATGGGGCAAATGATGGGGCAAATCAGTTATAGACAAGCAAAAAAGCCTTTTAAATCAAGGCTTTTTCTTCTGTATTTCTATGCCCCCTACAGGGCTCGAACCTGTGACCCATGGATTAAGAGTCCACTGCTCTACCAACTGAGCTAAGGAGGCTGGATGCTGTATTGGTACCGATGATCCACCGTTTGTATTGAACCCGCGACGTAAAAAAGCAGGTGGGCGACTCGCTACTAACTTCAGTTGCTTCTGGGTGAGCCAGCCTGCACACTGTTAATAGACCTCTGTCTCCCGATAATACAAAAATTAGTCGGTCAACACTTATATGTGGATTCGTATACCACAGCAATTTCTATGTTTTTATAATACCACTTTTGAAAATTATTGCAAGAGGAAAAATCAATTTTATTGCAATCGTTTTCGTTGATTCCTCTCGTATTACCTAGATAACTTATCGATTCGTTCTTTATTAGCTCCAAGAGCTCTTTCATATTTCCCGGTTTCATTGGGTTGGAAATAATTCACACCTCTTAATTTATCCGGAAGATATTGTTGTTTGACCCACTTTTCAGGATAAGCATGGGGATACTTGTAATCTTGTGCATTGCCCAGTTCCTTGCTTCCAGCATAGTGTCCATCTCTCAAATGACGAGGAATAGGTAAATTCCCTGATTTTCTAAGGTCTGCCAAGGCAGCATCCATAGCCATATAAGCCGAATTCGACTTAGGAGATAAAGCTAAGTCAACAACTACATTGGCAATCAAAATACGCGCCTCTGGGAAACCTACTTTCTGTGCAGCTTCCAAAGCTGTAACCGTGTGAACTTGCGCATCAGGATTAGCTAAACCAATATCCTCGTACGCAATCACAGTCAAGCGTCGTGCTAGACTAGGGAGATCTCCTGCTTCAACCAAACGTGCTGCATAGTGAAGACTGGCATTAACATCAGAGCCTCGAATAGATTTTTGCAAAGCAGAAAGTACATCATAGTGTCCATCACCGTCTTTATCCATGGTGATATAGCTACGTTGTAAACTATTTTCCACTGTATCTAAAGTAATATGGCGAAGCCCATCTTCTGAAGCTGGCGTCGACATGACAGCTAAATCTAAGGAATTATAAGCCGAACGTAAATCACCATTAGTAGCCGTAGCAATAAAATCTAGAGCATCCTCATCTAACTGGACATCAAAGTCAAAGCCACGCTCCTTGTCCTCTAGAACACCTAGTATAGCTTCCTTAATATCCTCGTTAGAGAGTGGTTCCAACTCAAATATTTGTACACGACTACGGATGGCTGGTGTGACAGAAAAAAACGGATTCTCCGTTGTAGCCCCAATCATGATAATATTACCATTCTCTAAGAGTGGCAATAAAAAGTCTTGTTTAGCTTTATCCAAACGATGAATCTCATCTAGAAGCAGAACTAAGCCACCTGAAAATTTAGCCTCTTCCGCAATTTCCTGTAGGCGTTTCTTGCTATCAACAGTAGCATTAAAGGTTCTAAAAGCAAATTTTGTTGTTCCTGCAATAGCACTAGCTATTGAGGTCTTCCCGATTCCTGGTGGCCCGTAGAGAATCATTGACGACAGCATATTCGCTTCTACCATACGGCGAATAATTTTACCTTCACCAACCAAATGCTTCTGACCAATCACCTCTGAAATTGTACGTGGACGCATGCGTAGAGCAAGATTATCTGGCATCTTCTCTCCTTTTTTAACTGATTTTTTCTTATTATAATAAGCATATACTATTTTGTTATAAAAAGAAATTATAAATAGTTCTTGTCAAACCTAAATTCTTATGATAGAATGTTTTGGTATGTGGTGCTAGCACATCCGTAATAAATTCTACCTAGGAGGAAAACACGAAATGGCTAAAGTATGTTACTTTACAGGACGTAAAACTGTTTCTGGAAACAACCGTTCACACGCTATGAACAAAACTAAACGTGCCGTTAAACCTAACCTTCAAAAAGTTACTATCCTTGTTGATGGTAAACCTAAAAAAGTTTGGGCTTCAGCTCGTGCGCTTAAATCTGGTAAAGTTGAACGCGTTTAATCTTATTGGATATTAAGAGAGATGGCTTCAGTCGTCTCTTTTTTTGTTCATCGTCTTTCCCTTTTGGCTATACTTATGTTATAATAAAGAACTAACAGATAATTCTTATAGAAAGAAGGTGTCAGTATGGGATTTACAGATGAAACTGTTCGTTTCAACCTAGACGACGGTAGCAAAGATGAAATCAGTAATACTTTGACAAATGTTTACCGTTCGTTGGCTGAGAAAGGTTACAATCCTATCAACCAAATCGTCGGTTATGTTCTGAGCGGTGACCCTGCTTATGTTCCGCGTTATAATGACGCCCGTAACCAGATTCGTAAATACGAACGTGATGAAATCGTTGAAGAACTCGTTCGCTATTATCTTAAAGGAAATGGAATTGACCTCTAATGCGAGTAATGGGACTTGATGTTGGCTCAAAAACAGTAGGAGTTGCGATTAGTGATCCCCTCGGTTTTACAGCCCAAGGCGTTGAAATTATTAAAATTGACGAGGAGGCTGAAGAGTTTGGTTTCGACCGACTAGGCGAGCTCGTTAAAGAATATAAGGTAGAAAAATTTGTTGTTGGTCTTCCTAAAAATATGAATAACACTGAAGGACCACGTGTTGAGGCAAGCAAAGCCTATGGTGACAAAATCAAGGAAATCTTTGGAATTCCTGTAGATTACCAAGACGAACGCTTGACAACTGTTCAAGCCGAGCGTATGTTGGTTGAACAAGCAGATATCAGCCGTGGTAAACGTAAAAAAGTTATTGATAAATTAGCTGCCCAACTTATTCTACAAAACTACCTCGATCGAATGTTTTAAGAAAGTGTAATAGAGACCTAATAGTCAAGTGACAATCTAGTAAACTGCCAAGCAATATACTAGATTTCCTCACTATTCAGTGCTCTCTACAAAAAGGAGAACAATATGTCACACAATCACGACCACAACCATGATCATGAAGTCATCACTTTAGTAGACGAACAAGGAAATGAAACACTTTTTGAAATCTTGTTGACTATTGATGGACGCGAAGAATTTGGTAAAAACTATGTTCTTTTGGTACCAGCTGGTGCTGAAGAAGATGCTAATGGAGAAATTGAAATCCAAGCATACTCATTCACTGAAAATGAAGACGGTACTGAAGGCGACCTTCAACCAATCCCTGAAGATTCAGATGCTGAATGGGATATGATTGAAGAAGTTTTCAATAGCTTCATCGATGAAAACTAAAAAATAATCAATGCCATAGGCAAAGAAATGACTTGTTAAAAAGAGATTGGGATATTGTATCTCAGTCTCTTTTTTAGATATTTTTTTCTTAAATGTAAGAAATTAGAGGAAAATTGACTAAATGGTATTATCTGATATACTTTAAATAAGACAATTAGGGGATAAGACCCTTTTATTTATAACTATCCAAATGTCAACAAAGGAGTTTAATTGTGAGTCCATACAACGAAGACAATACTTTAGATTCAAGTGGCTACCAAGGTTATCATCGAAGCCACCATCGATCTCATATACAAGATAATCAATCCGAAAAGATTGAAGTGACAATTCAGGGACATACAGAAGAATCAAATTCGTCTCAAATAGAGAAAAAAACTAAGATTTCACTTCCATGGAAGCATAAAGGCCATATCCTGATTCTCAGTTTGATTTTGAGTATTTTTAGTATATCAGTTCCCTGCTTTACAGACTTTGCCAATAATATACAGTCTCAAAACCTTTACATTGCAAAAATGTTTGCCAATGGTAGCTTACCCTACTCTGACTTTTTTGCGACAGGCGGCTTCTTTTATTACTTACTAGTTTCTCTGGCTTTCCGTTTAGGATCAACTCTTTGGCTGATTCCTATTCAATTCCTTACCTACTATCTTTCTGGAAGTTACCTTTACAAGACTGTCATGCACATGACAAACAAGAAGGAAATTGCCACTCTAATTAGTATTATTTTCTATGTCACTAATGGAACACTTGGTTTTGGTGGGCTCTACCCTATCCAATTTGCTATGCCTTTTGTCCTAGGTGCTATCTTCTTCTTAACTCGTTACTTTGCGGGTCACAGTCGTGATGAAGCCTTTATTCTTTACGGCTTCGCTGGCACTGCGGGAGCTCTTTTTGAAGCTCGAACTCTTATTTTCTGGATATTGTCACTTGTGACAATCTTCGTTTACAACCTTGTCAACAAACACTTTGCTCGTGGTTTTTATCAAGTTCTTTGTATTATTTTTGGTAACATTCTAGTATTGTATCTATGTCTTTACTTTATCCTAAATTTACAAATTACATCGGACTATATTAACCAAGTTTTGGTTTACAACTTTACACAACTTGCTGTAGAAAAAAATGACTTTCTACTTACGTTAGCTTACCAAAGCTTTGCTGTCATCGGCTCTGGATTACTTATTGGTGCACTGACTACAAGCAACCACCTTCTTGGCGATGCTAAAGATAAGAGCATCAAGTGGGTACTACTCCTTAGTTTTATCTTTACAGTGGTTTACAGCTTGTTCTCTCAAAGCTTTGGACTTTACAGTATGCTCAATATCGTACCTTATGGTCTAGTCTTAACAGCACTTTCTTTAGATGATGCTATTAAAAAGAGAGCAGAGCGAACTTCTCACCGACGTCGTAATGGTAACCAGATTCACACACTTAAAGTTTTTGGTATCTTCCTTAGTCGTAATTACTTCTTACCTATTGCAGTCTTTGCATTCGCTTTTGCGATGCCAATCATTATGTTCCTATTTAATTTAGGAAATAATACTGAACGTAGTACTGTTGCAAATTACCTCTCTAAAAATACCAAGAATGATGAAACGATCTACGTTTACGATTCCTCAGCAAAGATTTATTTAGAAAGCAGTCGTAAAGCAGCCTCACAATTTGTTCTTCCAGAACTTAACACAGCTAAATCTAGTCATCAGAAAACTCTTTCGGATACTATTATCCAAGATTCAGCACAATATATCGTTGTCCAACAGGATACACAACTACCTTCTGAGGTTAAATCTACACTTTCAAAAAACTATAAAAAGGCCCATGTAAAAGGCGTTAAACGATACACTGTTTATGTCCTAAAATAGGTCAAAAAATCAATATATAGTGGTTGGAATAAAAATATACCACAATATATTGATTTTTTTTTGCCTAGTGCTATAATTAGTAACGAGGTGATTTTTAGATGATTACATTAGAAAAAGAAAAGGTTACAACCAACCCTGATATCAAAGTCATCAAACGTGATGGTCGTATGGTTGTCTTTGATTCAAGTAAAATATATGAAGCTATTCTCAAAGCGAGTGAAGCTATTACACCTATCACACCCTTAATTGAAGCAAAGTTGGAGGGAATTGCCAACCGTATTGTTGCTGAAATCAATGACCGCTTCACTCAAAATATCAAAATATATGAAATCCAAAGCATTGTAGAGCACGAGTTACTCGAAGCTAACGAATATACTATCGCTCAAGAATATATTAACTATCGTACCAAACGTGATTTTGAGCGTTCTCAGGCTACTGACATCAATTTCACCATCAGTAAACTTGTTAATAAAGATCAAGCTGTTGTTCATGAAAATGCTAATAAAGATAGCGACCTTTACAATACACAACGTGATTTAACCGCAGGAATTGTCGGAAAATCTGTAGGACTTAAGATGCTTCCTCCACACGTGGCAAATGCTCATCAAAAGGGAGATATCCATTTCCACGATTTAGACTATAGCCCCTACACACCTATGACCAACTGTTGTTTGATTGACTTCAAAGGCATGTTGGCAAATGGTTTTAAAATTGGTAACGCTGAAGTTGAAAGTCCTAAATCCATTCAAACTGCAACAGCACAAATTTCACAAATCATCGCAAATGTTGCCTCTAGTCAATATGGTGGCTGTACTGCAGACCGTATCGATGAGTTTTTAGCTCCTTACGCAGAACTTAACTACAAAAAACACTTAGCTGATGCTAAAGAGTGGGTAGCTGAAGAAAAACGTGAAGACTATGCACGCGCCAAAACGCGTAAAGATATCTACGATGCTATGCAATCTCTTGAATACGAGATTAATACGCTTTTCACTTCGAATGGACAAACTCCCTTTACCTCTCTCGGTTTCGGTTTAGGGACAAACTGGTTTGAGCGTGAAATCCAAAAGGCTATCCTACAAGTTCGTATTTTAGGACTTGGCTCCGAACACCGTACAGCCATTTTCCCTAAACTCATTTTTACCTTAAAACGTGGACTTAACTTAGAGCCTAGCTCACCTAACTACGATATTAAGCAACTAGCTCTTGAATGTGCAACAAAGCGTATGTATCCAGATGTCTTGTCATATGACAAAATCGTTGAATTGACAGGTTCCTTTAAGGCTCCTATGGGATGTCGTTCCTTCCTACAAGGGTGGAAGGATGAAAATGGTGTTGAAGTTAATTCTGGACGAATGAATCTGGGTGTTGTAACCCTTAATCTTCCTCGAATTGCCCTAGAATCTAAGGGAGACCAAGATAAATTTTGGGAAATTTTTGAAGAAAGAATGGGAATTGCCAAAGATGCACTCGTCTACCGAGTTGAACGTGTCAAAGAAGCTACACCTGCTAATGCACCTATTCTTTATCAGTACGGGGCCTTTGGCCAACGTCTAGGTAAATTCGATAATGTAGATCAACTCTTCAAACATCGTCGTGCAACTGTATCACTTGGTTATATTGGGCTTTATGAAGTAGCATCCGTTTTTTATGGTAGTGACTGGGAGACAAATCTAGAAGCCAAGGCATTTACTTTAAATATCGTAAAAGCTATGAAAAATGCTTGTGAAGGTTGGTCTGACGAATATGATTATCATTTCTCTGTTTATTCAACACCATCAGAAAGTTTGACTGATCGCTTCTGTCGTTTGGATACTGAAAAATTCGGTGTCGTGACTGATATCACAGATAAAGAATATTACACCAACTCTTTCCACTACGATGTTCGTAAAAATCCAACACCATTTGAAAAATTAGAATTCGAAAAAGCTTACCCAGAAGCTGGCGCAACTGGTGGATTCATCCATTATTGTGAATATCCAGTCCTCCAGCAAAACCCTAAAGCACTCGAAGCTGTCTGGGACTTTGCTTATGACCGTGTCGGTTATCTTGGAACGAATACTCCAATAGATAAATGCTACAAGTGTGACTTTGAAGGGGACTTCACCCCAACAGAACGTGGATTCATGTGTCCTAACTGTGGCAACACAGATCCTAAAACAGTTGATGTTGTCAAACGTACTTGCGGTTATCTAGGAAATCCACAGGCACGCCCAATGGTTAAAGGACGCCACAAAGAAATATCAGCTCGAGTCAAACACATGAACGGTTCAACCATAAAATATGAAGGTAAACACCTTTAATAAGACCTAGAATACATTATAATAAACTAGAAGCAGCTGGATGATACCTTCCAACTGCTTTGCTTATTTCATTTTTAGAAAGGAATATTATGGGAAAATATCAATTAGATTATAAAGGTATGCAACAAGTGGAACGTTACCACGAAAAAAATGCAACCGTCAAAAATGATAAAAAAGCACGTGTCCAAGCCCTTTTGAAAAAAGCTGGAAAGAAGAAGTAATATGATTTTACGCCGTCCAAGTCAAACAGATAAAGAAGCTATCTTAGAGATGATGGCTGAATTTGAAAGGGAGCAAGCTGCTCATGATGGTGGATTTTGGAACGCCGACAATTTTGTTTATGAAGAGTGGCTAGAAGAAAATCTTCAAGCGGAAGCGGGACTCAATATTCCTGAAAACTGGGTTCCTGCTATCCAGCTGGTTAGTTTTGACGAAGCAGGCCAGGCTCTTGGCTTTCTCAACCTTCGTCTCCGATTAAATGACTACTTACTAGAAAAAGGGGGCCATATCGGCTACTCCATCCGTCCATCCGAACGAGGAAAGGGTTATGCGAAAGAATCTCTCCGTCAAGGCTTACAAATAGCTAAAGAAAAGAATATTCATCGTGTTCTAGTCACTTGTAGTATCAAGAATCCTGCTAGCCAAGCTGTTATATTAGCCAACGGTGGTCAGTTGGAGGACATTCACCATGAAACTGAGCGCTATTGGATAGATTTGGAGTAAAATCATGACATGGAATACACCAAAACCACAAGAATGGAAGTCCGAAGAACTTAGCCAAGGTCGCATTATTGACTACAAAGCTTTTAACTTCGTTGATGGTGAAGGCGTACGTAATTCGCTTTACGTCTCTGGTTGCATGTTTCATTGCAAGGGATGCTATAATGCTGCTACCTGGTCATTTAAGGCAGGAATTCCCTATACTAAAGAACTTGAAGAACAAATCATGAGGGATCTAGCTCAACCTTACGTACAAGGTCTCACGCTACTTGGTGGTGAACCCTTCCTAAACACAGGAATTCTCATTCCCTTAGTCAAACGCATTCGTAAGGAACTCCCGGAAAAAGATATCTGGTCTTGGACTGGGTATACTTGGGAGGAGTTGATGCTTGAAACCCCTGATAAACTAGAACTTCTTCAACTCGTTGATATTCTCGTTGACGGCCGCTTTGACATCACTAAAAAGAATCTTATGCTCCAGTTTCGAGGATCATCTAATCAACGTATTATTGATGTCAAAAAATCTCTTGATCAAGGAGCAGTCATTATTTGGGACAAGCTAAATGACGGTCAAACGAACTATGAACAAGTCGATCGTAAAGATATGCTATAAAAAAAGTCTGAGTTGTTAACTCAGACTTTTTTAAATGATTTTAACAAAAACTATCTCATTGTTAGAAGATAAATCCTCACGATAGTTAAAGTCATCAAAAGACAATTTTCGTAAATCATTAATCGTTTGACAATTCTCCTCTATAACAGCTGTCAAAAAAGCCCCTCTTGCCTTTTTGGAGATCGTAGAGTGAGTCTTAAGAACCCCATTGCGGTCTTCCATAAAGCTAACCGTGAATAACTGCTTACGAAGAGTTGGACTAAAAACATCCTCAAATTCACTTGAAAGTAAAGAAACAACTGGAGCTTGACTCTCCTCTAGAAATTGGTCATATTCAGCACGCCAATAGTTTTTTAAGGACTGACCATTAACCTTGATCTTCGTATGAAAATCATGACGATGTTCTTGAATCGGATAAAAAGCGGGAATAATCCCATAAAAGGAAGATGTGATGAATACTTGTTGGCCTAAGAAATCTTTTTCACATGTGGATAAGTCACTACGTTTGATGTGACGATACATCAGTCCATTAAAAAGCTCGACAGCCGAATAATTCTTCGCTTCTCCCGACAAAATCGCAGCCCAGCGTTGCTTTTCTTTCTCAGCCTGCTCAGGCTTTATTTTATAAGCTGTGGACAATTCATCTGTGGATAATTTTGCCATTTCAGTTAGGATAGCCGCACTCTTTTCGGATAATTTTTGAGACGGAACTTCCTTACTGGCCTTCATTTCTTTTGCGGTTGGAATTAAAAATCTAATCATACTGATATTGTAAAGTCAAGCAAGCATTTCGTCAAGAATTCTATCCAACAAAAAAGAAGCTAACGTTCGTCAACTTCCTTTTTTTGTTAGTCATCTAAATCAACAAAACGACCTAGAATATGTACATTTTCTGCAATGGAGACAAAGGCTTTAGGGTCTGCTTTTCTCATATAATGCTTGAAGTCAGTATACTCTTCACGCGTAATAATCGCCAATAATACGGCTTTCTTTTCGTGATTATATGTTCCTTCCGCATCATTAATCAACGTTACTCCACGGTGGAGTTTCTTCTGGATCATTCGTACAACTGGATCTGGATTACTTGTAACAATCATAGCCTGCATTTTCTTTTGTTTAGTGAAAATCGCATCCGTTACTCGACTAGAAACAAAAATCGTAACCATTGAATAGAGAGCGTATTTCCAACCAAAAAGAATGCCCGCAAAAACCATGATAATCCCATTAACAATCAAGGAGATATTACCAACATCACGGCCTGTTTTCTTACGAATAGTGAGGCTAACGATATCCGTCCCCCCACTAGAGATACGAGATTTTAAACCGAAACCAATCCCTGTTCCCATGACCAAACCACCAAAGATAGCATTGATCAAAGGATCCTCTGTCAAAGTTACATGTGGCATCACCTGAATAAAAAGGGAACTCATCGTTACTGTAATGAAGGTAAAGATAGTAAATTTATGGCCAATCTTATACCAAGCCAAAATCAAGAGAGGGATATTAATCGCGTAGAAAGTCAATGATACTGGTATCTCAAAGCCCAAAGTTCTAACACTCAATGCCGATAAAACCTGTGCCAAACCTGTCGCTCCACTGGAGTAAACATGTCCAGGTTGAAAAAAGAAATTAACGGCGATTGACGATAAGAGCCCATAAAGTAAAGACGCTGAGACTTTTTCAGTATACTTTTCACGGGAAATACTACGAACAGCCTGCAAAACGCCCATTCTCTTCGCAGACTTTTTCGCTACAAATTTAACATGTTTATGAAGAGGTGCTTTATTCATTTTCTAAATCTACATGAAGGGCAAGTTCTTCCAACTGTTTATCAGCCACAAGACTTGGAGCCTGAGTCATAGGATCTGATGCCTTATTATTTTTAGGGAAGGCAATCACTTCACGGATATTATCTTTACCTGCAAGAAGCATAACAAAACGGTCAAGACCGATAGCCAAACCACCATGTGGTGGGAAACCATAGTCCATAGCTTCAAGAAGGAATCCAAATTGCTCGTAGGCTGATTCTTCAGAGAAGCCAAGGGCTTTCAACATACGTTCCTGTAGGTCTTTATGATTGATACGTAGACTACCCCCACCAAGCTCATAGCCATTCAAGACAATATCATAAGCCACAGCACGAACCTTGGAAAGATCACCTTCAAGCTCTGCTACAGAATCTTCTGTTGGCAAAGTAAATGGGTGGTGAGCAGACATATAGCGTCCTTCTTCTTCAGACCACTCAAACATTGGCCAATCGACAACCCAAAGGAAGTTGAACTTAGTATTGTCAATCATGTCAAGTTCTTTAGCAATCTGATTACGCAAAGCACCAAGTGTGTTATTAGCAATTTCAAGAGTATCTGCTACAAAAAGAACTAGATCATTCTCTTCAAGGTGTAAAGCACCTGTCAATTTTTCTTCAATACTTGTCAAGAATTTAGCAACTGGACCAGCTAGAGCTCCGTCAGTCATCTTAACCCAAGCAAGACCTTTAGCGCCAAATTGTTTGGCAAACTCTGTCAACTTGTCAATGCTTTTACGTGAGTATTTGTCTGCATTTCCTTTGACAACAATTGCCTTAACAGCTGGAGCCTCAGCAAACACTTTGAAGTCCACCCCCTTGACAACCTCTGTCAAGTCTTGTAAAAGCATGTCAAAGCGTGTATCTGGCTTGTCAGAACCATAGTTATTCATGGCATCATCATAAGACATACGTGGAAATGGTAGTGTAACTTCAATACCTTTAGTTTCTTTCATGACCTTAGCAATCAATCCTTCAGTAATATCTTGGATTTCTTGCTCATTAAGGAATGAGGTTTCCAGGTCAACTTGTGTAAACTCAGGTTGACGATCTCCACGCAAATCTTCATCACGGAAACACTTAACAATTTGATAATAACGGTCAAAACCAGCATTCATTAATAATTGTTTAGTGATTTGGGGACTTTGCGGAAGAGCATAAAAGTGGCCTTGGCTAACACGGCTTGGAACCAAGTAATCACGAGCACCTTCTGGTGTAGATTTTGTCAACATTGGCGTTTCAACATCGATAAATTCCAAGTCATCAAGATAATTACGGATGGCGTGAGTTACCTTTGCACGGAGCTTAAAGTTTTCCAACATCTCTGGACGACGAAGATCCAAGTAGCGGTAACGCATACGTGTATCATCACTAGCCTCAACACCATCTTTGATTTCAAATGGTGTTGTTTTGGCAGTATTAAGGACTTTAAGGTCTTCAACTTTAAGTTCGACAGCACCTGTAGGCAAGTTATCATTAGCTTGTTCACGCGCTTCAACAGTTCCTGTTACTTCAATAACAAATTCGCTACGCAAGCTCTCAGCTGTTTCAACCACAGTTGCATCCGCATTCTCAGGGTTAACAACCAACTGCATCAAACCTTCACGGTCACGAAGATCGATGAAAATCAAACCTCCAAGGTTACGACGGCGAGATACCCAACCTTTCAAAGTAATAGTAGTTCCGATGTGTTCACTACGAACACGTCCGGCATACATAGAACGTTCCATAAATACACTTCTTTCGTTAATTTTTTAGTCTTAACTATTATAGCAAAAAGCCCATCAAAACCCCACCCATTTCAGGTTAGAATTTTAATAGACTTTCTTTTTTATCAAACTATTTGCCAAATTGTTTCAACAAATCACTAGTATCCACGTAATCTTCAGCAAACTCTTTAAAATCTTCAAAACGATAATCAGCTGTTTCTAAGTCAAGTAAACTATTCCAGCGGAAACCGTAAACATCTTCAATGATAACACTAAGTTCATCAGTTTCCTCGTCTACCTGCCATCCCAAATAACGTTCCTGAGTTTCAAAACTCAAGACTACATCTTGACAATCTTGACGCCAAACTTGACCAAGTAATTGCTGACACATCGCATGATCACTTGCCGGCTCATCATTAAACCAAGTAATTTCATGCTTATCAAGAAAAGCAATCAACTGCCAAAACTGTTGTTGGAAACGAATAGGCATACTACGATCAAAAGCCAAACTAAACTTTTCACTCCGTTTGAGCATATCAACTATACTAATCATATGCCCCCTACTTTTCTAACTGTTTGAGGACTGCTGCAAAGTTCTTAGTTAGCTCTTCGAAACTTACAGTAACTTCCTCACGAGTAGAATTATTTTTGACATTAACTTGACCTGACTCCACTTCACTCTCACCTAATGTGATAACAGTCTTGGCCTTGAAGGTATCTGCTGACTTGAATTGTGCCTTAATCTTGCGTCCAAGGTAATCACGTTCAGCTTTAAATCCTTGATAGCGGATAGCTTGAACTAACTCAAGAGCTTTACCATTAGCACCTGAACCAAGTACTGCAATGTAAACATCTAGACTTTCTTCCACCGGAAGTTCAATACCTTGTTTATCAATAACCAAAAGCAAGCGTTCTAAACCAAGTCCAAAACCAAAACCAGCTGTTTCTGGACCACCGAAGTATTCAACCAAACTATCGTAACGACCCCCCGCACAGATTGTCAATTCAGACTTATCAATAGTGGTAATAAATTCAAAAATCGTGTGGTTGTAGTAATCAAGACCACGTACCATATTAGTATCAATCACATAAGGAATGTTAAGACTATCGAGCATGGCACGCACTTCGTCAAAGTGCGCTTGACTTTCGTCATCTAAATAATCAAGAATAGAGGGTGCATTTTCAACTGCAACCTTATCTTCTTTTTCTTTTGAATCGAGTACTCGCAAAGGATTTTCATCCAAACGGCGTTGACTATCTTTTGATAAAGTATCACGCATTGGTGTCAAGTAGTCAATCAAGGCCTGACGATAAGCCAGACGACTCTCAGTATTTCCAAGGCTATTCAAATGAAGGGTAACTTCCTTGATGCCAAGCGTATTAAAGAGTTGGTAGGCCATAGCAATGGTTTCAACATCTGTAGCTGGATTTTTTGATCCAAAGCACTCTACACCAAGTTGGTGGAACTCACGCAAGCGTCCTGCTTGAGGACGTTCATAACGAAACATTGATCCAATATAATAAACTTTAACGGGTTTTTGAACCTCTGGCGCAAAGAGTTTATTTTCTACATAAGAGCGTACAACCGGTGCTGTTCCTTCTGGACGAAGTGTGATATGACGGTCTCCCTTATCATGAAAATCGTACATTTCCTTAGTAACGATGTCAGTTGTATCACCTACTGAACGTGAAATGACCTCGTAATGTTCAAACATAGGTGTACGAATTTCACCATAATTGTATTTCTTAAATGTTTCACGTGCAACATTTTCTACGTACTGCCATTTAGCACTATCAGCAGGTAAAATATCCTGCGTTCCCTTAGGTTTTTGAAGTTTCATAATGATGATACAGGTCTCAAATAGACCTGCCCTCCTTTTCCGTTATTACAGATATAATCACTCTATTCTATCATAATTTACATAGCTTTTGGGAAATGGTAAAGGTTTTTTCAACGTAAGAAAGAAACAGACCTCTCGACCTGCCACAATCATTAATCTTCTTTATAAAGAACGAAGGTCACAATAAAAGAGACCACAACAGAAATTACAAGACCTGTAATAGCTGTGTAAAAATATTTAAGTGTATCTTCACCGATATAGGCTGCAATCGTCAATAGACCTGGGGAACCACCTGCAAAATTTCTCGCACCTAAAATACCAAGGAAGAAGCCACCTACTCCCCCTGCAACAATAGATCCTATGAGGGCAGCTTTATTTTGCAAAGTTACCCCATAAAAAGCCGGTTCCGTAATCCCACAAATTGCAGTAATTCCAGCAGATGAAACCAGAGCTTTTTTATTGGTATCCTTAGTTTTTAAAGCAATAGCATGGGCTACTCCCCCCTGAGCCACATTCGAAGCCAAGGCACCTGAACCTAAAATCAAAAGTGTTACGTTTGCAGTGATCAAGGTCGTAATCATAGGCACCAAGAAAAATTTAACAGTCTTTGATGAAATTTTAATTGCAAAGCGCTCCACATAACTCATAAACCAAACTGCCAAAATAACAGGAATAACCGTTGATGAGTAAGAAGTTAATGTAAGGGGAATACTAAAGAAAGAGACGCCATGACCTGATTCCTTGGCAGTTCTCACAATCTTCGTAAAAGTTGAGTGTAATAAAATAGCACCAATCAACATCCCCAATTGAGCGTTTGTCTTAAACTATCGAGCTGCTGGAGCACCTAAAAATACAGGTAAAAAATAAAATTCAGCATCAGCAATAAAATTAAGAACTTGATGGTTAACATCATCTACAGCTACTACCTTAAAGACAACCAAAAGAGACAAAACGGCTTTGATAATCCCTGCTGCTGTAATTACCGGTAAGATTGGTGTGAAAATCCCAGAAATAAAGCCTAAAAAGCTTTGAAGGGGAGTTCTATCATGTTTTTTTGATGATTCCTTAGATACTTCATCTAGGGCCAACAAACCTTCCAATGCACGGTATACATTTGGTACATCACTCCCAACAACAACTTGATACTGGCCACCACTCTTAGCCAAACTCACAATACCTTAGATAGTTTGAACAGCTTTATCATCCGCTAAGGTAAAACATAAACGTTTAGCACAGTTTACAAGATTCTGAACTTTCTCCTTTCCTCCTACAGCTTTTAAAATTTTCGGTCCTATTTCTTTATAATTCATGACACTTACTTTCTATACTCATAAAAAGAGAGAACAAGCTGAGCCTGTCCTCTGCATTTTTTCTATTATGACCAAACTTTATCAGTAATTGTTTTAATCAATTGTAATTTATTCCACTCGTCTTGCTCAGTCAAGATATTGCCTTCTTCAGTTGATGCAAAACCACATTGAGTTGAGATACCAAGGTTCTTAAGTGGTACAAGCTCAGCCGCTTCATGGATACGAGCGATGACAGCATCTACATCTTCCAAAGCTGGATCCTTAGAAGTAATCACACCAAGCACCAATTCAACATGATCACGGTTATTCCAAATCGTTGGAAGTGGTGCGAAGCTACCTGAACGCGCATCATCGTATTCCAAGAAGAAGATATCATAATTCAATTTCCCAAGATATTTAGCTACTGAATCATAGCCACCTTCAAAAAGATAAGTTGATTTAAAGTTTCCACGACAAATATGAGTAGCCAAAGTCAAATCTTCTGGAAGACCTTCCAAGGCTTTATTGATAGTGTATACATCATCCTCAGCAATTTTTGCCAACTCAGCTGTTTTCTCAGGATTATTTTTTTCATTCTCAAACTGTTGAATCAAATAACCCCAAGTCGTATCATCCAACTGTACATAACGTGCACCCAAATCGTAGAAATGTTGGATGGTATCATGGTAAGCTTTTGCCAAATCATCAAGAAAATCTGTCCATGAATCATAGTAATCTGCATAAAGATCACTACGGTGGTCACGGTTAATGATGAGTGATGGACTTGGAATAGTTACTTTTGGAGTAATTCCTTCAGGAGTCACTGATTTAAGATATTCAAAGTCACGATAGAAAGGATGATTAGGATTTTCGGCAATCTTACCATTGATACGAACGTTGGTTGTACGTGTCTTAGCTCCATGGAATTTATATGAATCTTCTTGTTGGTAAGCTTCAAAACCAGTTAGGTTCCATAGGAAATCAAGGTGCCACCAAGAACGACCAAATTCACCATCAGAAACTACTTGAAGACCATTTTCTACCTCATGATGAACCAATTCCTTAACCAATTCATCTTGTACTTTCAACAATTCTTCTTGCGAAATCTCACCATTTGCAAATTTTTCACGTGCTTCTTTTAAAGCTTGTGGACGAAGGTAAGAACCAACATGATCAAAATGATAATGAACTTTACTCATAGTTATTTACTCCTTTTTATGCTTTCACTTAATGTAATAATATGCCTATTCTAGCACTTGCTATTATCGCTGTGAAATATGTATTTGTTATCGTATTATATAGTTTTTAACTATATCTTTTCTTGGCAAGTTTTTTTGTCAAGCAACTTTACTTTACAAAAAAGATATGTTATTCTGTTATAGTTGATTTAAAATCAAGAACATAAATATTAATTCGGAGGAAATAAAGAAATGGCAGTACCTGCACGTCACACTTCAAAAGCGAAGAAAAACAAACGTCGTACACACTACAAATTGACTGCTCCATCAGTACAATTTGACGAAACAACTGGAGATTACTCACGTTCACACCGTGTATCACTTAAAGGATACTACAAAGGACGTAAAATCGCTAAAGCTAACGCAACTAAATAATAGAAGGGAGATACCATGCGCGTAAATATTACACTTGAACACAAAGAATCTGGTGAACGCTTGTACCTTACTTCAAAAAACAAACGTAACACTCCAGACCGTCTTCAATTGAAAAAATACTCACCAAAATTGCGTAAACACGTAATCTTTACAGAGGTTAAATAAGACATTAAAAGAAAAGCCTATGAAACCAACGTCTCTAGGCTTTTTTGCTTGATTAAAATATAGTTTTGTCTGATTTTTGTCTGATTGGTTAAAAGGGAGGGATATAAAATAGAGGCTATAGAGGGAGATATGACAAAAACATTTCCATACGAAGATGAGTCTTTTGATATTGTATTTCACCCCGTATCAAATTACTATACTGAGAATATGCAACATATTTTCAATGAAGCGCATAGAGTTTTGAAAAAGGGAGGCATTTTTCTCACAGGATTAAATAATGAAATAAACTATATTGTGGATAAGGATGAAAAAGAAATAGTTTTGAAAATGCCATTCAATCCTTTAAATGGATACTGTCAAACATTTTCGTTGATTTCCCCTAAATAATAGCGTATAATGATACTAATCTTAGAAAAGAAAGCGCTTTAATTTTCATTCAATAAGTAATTTTTAGCTGAAAATCAAAAGAATAAAACAATTAAAATGTTATATTCTTCATAATACTTACTTATTGAATAACTTTTCTTTGAGATAGAAGGGAGGCCTATTATGCTTTGGTCTATTATTGTAGGAGGCTTTATCGGTTTTATAGCTGGTGGAATCACTAAAAAGGGAGGTTCCATGGGAATAATTGCCAATATCATTGCAGGTTTAGTCGGTTCATCTATTGGACAATCACTTTTCGGTGCATGGGGACCTAGTCTAGCTGGAATGGCATTAGTTCCATCAATCTTAGGAGCAGTCATTGTTGTTGCCGTAGTGTCGTTTTTCTTAGGTAAAAAAGAATAATGTTCTTTTTCAAGAATAAATCATAATCTTTAAGACAGGGCAAGGTTATGATTTGATTGTATTCATGAAAGGATTCAATATGTCAAAATCTAAGAAAATACTTTCTCTTATATTTTGTATTTTAATCTTGACAATTTTGATTCCTATTTTGCTAGATTACCATAAAGTTAGTGGTTTAGGACTCCAATTAGTTAATTGGAAGAGAATTTCCTTTTTAGAATATTATCTTTCAAGATATCTTTTCTGGGGTTCCTTGGCTCTCTCAATTTTAATTTTATTATTTATGCTAGTAATCATCTTTTATCCTAAACAACATTTAGAGATAAAGTTAGAAGATGCAGGTGGTAAGCTAAAACTAAAAAATTCTGCTATTGAAGGATTTGTTCGTAGTGTAGTTAATGAAAATAACTTCATTAAGAATCCTAAAGTTCATGTAAATAGTCGGAAAAATAAATGTTTAGTTTCCGTGGAAGGAGAAATTCTTCCCTCAGATAATATTATTAAAAGAACTCAGTCTATAAAAGATGAGATCGGTAATGGATTGACACAGTTTTTTGGAATGAATCATGGTGTTAAGCTTTATGTTTCTGTAAAAGATTATAAGCCTAAAACACCAGCTAAAAAAACTGTGAGTCGTGTAAAGTAAGGAAGTAAAAAATGGAATGGTTTAAAAAATACCAGTACCCACTACTGTTTGGATTAGCAGGTGTTATTTTAGCTTGCTGCACCTTGTCCTATGGGTTCTTTAAAACATTGTTTGTTTTAATCTTCGCCGTCATAGGAGCTGGAGTTGGATTTTACTTACAACAAAAAGGTCTATTTAAATAATAAAGGAGTTTCATATGTCAAACGAAAAAAATGTGGATAAAAAAGAACCTACTAAAAAAGTAGATGCAGTAAAAGGAGAATTGACTTACGAAGATAAAGTCATCCAAAAAATCATCGGACTTTCTTTAGAAAAAGTAGACGGCTTGTTGGCTGTAGATGGCGGATTTTTCTCTAATCTAGCTGATAAGATTGTTAACACTGACAATGTTGCCAATGGTGTAAACGTTGAAGTTGGTAAAGAACAAGTCGCTGTTGACTTGAATGTAGTTGTGGAATATCAAAAGAATGTTCCTGACTTGTACAAACACATTAAAGAAGTAGTTGTAGAACAAGTTTCTAAAATCACAGATTTGGAAGTTGTTGAAGTGAACGTGAATGTTGTCGATATTAAAACAAAAGAACAACATGAAGCAGATTCAGTAAGCTTGCAAGATCGTGTAACTGGTACAGTTGAATCAACAGGTGAATTTGCATCTGAACAGTTTGAAAATGTTAAAACAGGTTTGGGGAATGGATTCTCAGCAGTTAAAGAAAAAGTTGGTGAAGGCGTAGAAGCTGTAACTGACTCTTCATCAAATGAAAAACCACGTGTTCATTAATTTGGATATTTAAAAACGTACAAATAAAAAAATATGGAGGTAAGACTATGTCTACAGAAGAAAAATTAAATCAAGCAAAAGGTGCGATCAAAGAAGGTGTCGGTAAATTGACTGGCGACGAGAAAACAGAAAAAGAAGGGGCTGCAGAAAAAGTAGTTTCTAAAGTTAAAGAAGTGGCAGAAGACGCAAAAGATGCCGTTGAAGGCGCAATCGAAGGCGTTAAAAATATGGTAAAAAAAGACGATAAATAGTCATAAAGTCAATTGATTTTTCATAGAAAATATAACAAGCTACTCTACTAAAAAGATAAGGTTGTCGTATTCTACTCCTAATTACTCACTTATAAGATTACTTTCAACATAACTACAACTCGATATTCTTTTAATATTATTCAGTTGAAAAATCAACTTTCTTTAGATGAATTTAAATTCCTTTTTAATTCCATGTACATATTCTTTCTAATAGTAAAAGCACTCTAATTTCTACAGTTTTAGCTCAATCATAGAAGTTAGGGTGCTTTTTAATCAAATGTTTTAAGAAAGTGTTACTATTCTGGATGTTTTTATAATATACGCAATTGTTTACACTACCAATCTATATCTTTTACTATTAAGAGTTTATGTCTGAGTCAACTCAATTTGACTTAAAAAGCGCACAAATTATCTACAATTAGAAAATCAGAAATGCGATTATACCAATATTCTTCGAAATCATACCATATGCCAGACCATATCTTGCACTCGTGGAAATTAAGTAAATCAGTACAAAGAAAGCCTTATGAAATTAATATTTCTAGGCTTTTTCTGTTGTTCAAAATTTAGTTTTGCCTGATTAAAACGTTACTTTTGTTATTCAATCAGCTTTTCTAGCTTTTCTACCGCTCCTCTCATGGTGTCTTTTTGCTTCTTAATCACATGAAGATAGACACGTTCAATCTCCTTGGAATCCTCCGAATGTCCTACAAACTCTCGAATGGTGGGAAGGTCAATGCCTTCACTTGCCATAATAGAGATAAAGCTATGACGGAACATATGAGGAATGACATGAATCGGTCTGCCAAAGTTTAGAAAGCTATCGATATCCTTATAGGGTTTACCAGCTTTCTTGTTATACTTTGCTGACTGACTAGAACCGCCTCTCAGGAATTGTGAAAGCTCGTTGTGATAAAGCGGAGAACCTTGCCGATTACCTGCCCTGATATAGGTTCTAGTAAAGAGATATCCCAAGTCTTGGTAAGTCGGATTGAATTGAGCTTGAAACTTATTTCTGTCAATGTAATGTCGCAAGATTTTCTCTATCTCGGGGCTCATTGGAATCGTACGGACACTTTCCTTGGTCTTAAGGTCTGAACGGTAACGTTCCTTTTCATCAAGATCAAGAGCTTCCATCACCTCGTCTGACTTATTCTTACTTGCCCTTTGCCAATGAACCTTTATCCACTTCTCCTCGAAATCAAGCATATCCTCATTCAATCCCAGAACTTCACTTGGTCGCATGCCTGTTAGGAAAATCATTCTCAGAACATCTGCGATAAGTTGATTATCAGGTCGGTTAATCCAGCTCTCTATCAGGCGGAGAACATAGTTAACCTCACTTGCTTCTAGATATTTTTCCGCAATGTCTTCACGTTTCTTGTCCTGCTCCTCACTCTTTGTCAGAACTCGCCTTTTAACCTTGTTGTTGGCAATCGGGTCTTGTGTAAGAGTAATCTGTCCATTTTCAACTGACCAGTCAAAAATCATTTTAAGGAAAATATGTAGATTTCTAGCCATGGATATCGATGAACTATCGATTAGACGTTGAATTTCATCTGTCATGGTAACAAATTTTGTGATGGACATCTTTGTATCAAAGTTAGGCTCGATATAGCGATTGTAGATAGTGACTCTCGTTTTGAGGGTATTATTGGCAGGTTTAACTCTATCATGCCATGATTTAAAGGCTTTACCATAGAGATTGCCGTTTTCATCAAAGGGCTTGGCAATTTCTTCTAGGGTTAAAAGTCTCTTGGCTTTCTTTGGCTTAACCCCTGTTATCTCGGCGATATAGTCATCAACTAATTTGTTCAGTTCTTTCGTGACTTGTGTAATCAGTTGGGAGTTTTTAATATCGTTGACCAAAAGACGCTCTTTTCCAGATGATGTCCTTTTGCTTGGGCTTGCCTTAGTGGTAAACCACCCTTTGCTGGCTCCTGTAGAAAGATATTTCTTGTGAGATTTTTTTGTAATAGGGTGGGTAAATCGCATAGCGAATTTCACTAAAACATTGCCGGATTTATAAGGATCAGGTCGCCAAGAACTGATGATGAGTACTCTTGAACCGTTATCTCTCATAGGTACCTCCTACACCATCTTTGCAACATACTGGTTGGCAATTTTATAGTCAAACCATGCCACGAAGACTTCCGAGTGGATAAAGACGTTACCATGCGTTCCTTTAATACCGAAGGCATATGGGCTGTCTTTCATCTGACGAATGTAACTATTAAGTGTTGCAACTGTCATGCCATGCCAGAGTTCAGCTAAAAAGACGGATTTTCGGTACCAGTTACGGGTCAAGTCAAAGTCATGTTCTGTTTTTAATGTTGCCATTGAATTCTCCTTCTGCTTTGGTTATAATCTAGTTAGTTATTTTTGGAAAGGCGATTTGTAGCGTGCTATAGGTCGTCTTTTCTTACACCCCAATAGGCTGAGCTTAACTGCTCTTGTTTGTACTGCTGAATGTCTGTTTCGTCTACTTCCGTTAGCTTGGATATACCAAGTTCAAGTAAGTGTTGAATATAATTATCTGCCTTTTCTCGTCCATGTGATTCTGCTTTTGCCACATAAAGTTTCCCAAGTGTCCGTGAGACTTGTTTTTCCGTCCATAGCTCAGACTGTTTTAGAGTTGGCTTCGTTCGCTTAACACTTAAGACGGTCTTTTCTCTTGTCTCTAGGTACTCATTCCACCACCTTACGTTTTTCCTTCGCCAACGATTAGAATCCGTGTCTCTCGGACTGACAAAGCGATAGTGTCCGTTAATCGCCTCAAAGTAAATCTCTTTGAGTGGTCGCCCATCTTTTATCTGTTTAGCTAGTAAATTTGCCTTTTCTTGCCAACATCTTAGCTCCGCTCTTGTCCATGATGACGGTGTTTCTGGTAAATCTTTGTCTAGTTTTTGTTCTAACAGCTTATTATAGACACACCATTGCTGAGTACCTCTAACACCAATCGTGACCATCTCACCGACCTTTTCACCATTTTCAAGAATGCTCTTTTCATGATAATCAAAGGTTTTAGCGGTTGATATGCAGAGTTGCTTTTTACAATAACTGTAAATGAGTGGGACGGATAGACTGTCATCAAAGATATCATTGGCGATATCTAGTCTTGTGACGTTACTGTGACATTCAGAAATACGCTTCATCAAGGTTACCCAGTTATTGACATTGCTTTCCATGTATTCTTCATACTGACGGCACCCCTGCCCTTTCAGTTCGATAAAGACCCCCATTTTCGATTCCCAATCCTTATTGAAATAAACCTTTATTTCTGAGAAGGCATAATGCCGTTGGTACTTGTTTATCCCCCATTCATTGAGGACAAACTTTTCTTTTGGAAGAATGAGGATTTTCTCAATGACATCATCTGGGGCTAAGCCTTTAATCGTTACGGCTAAGTAGTCTAACATCACTGAGTTATCCATGTCTAGGCTCCAATGAATTTAATATCGGTTGCCACTAGCTTTAAGCCACCCCAATTTCCACCACCGTTATTGTTAGCTCGCCAGCCAAGGTGGACTTCTGGATTGATAAGTTCTACTACGAGAGAGTTCAGCTCATCCTTTTCAACGGATTTGGCCAACTTGTCGAGGTTATCTACAATCTCCAAACGAATGCTCTTAAGGTCATCAGGGGAATATCCCAAGTCTTTCAAGGCTTGAATTTTGTCTGTATCTTGTACAAAACAAGTAATTTTAGCCACTTCATCTGTCGCAATGCTTTCGCCATTCACATTTTTATAGACTGGGGCGACCCGTGAAGAAAGGATGGTTACTTTCTTTGGAATGTCAAATTGTGATTTATCCAATTTCAAATCGCCAACTTTTACGGTTTCGTCTGTTAAGTTAAATTTTGTCATACATTTTTCTCCTGTTCATAAAAGCTACGCCTACATGAAATCTGTAGTAAACTATTGATATCATGGGCTTTATAAAGGTTTTTTCGTGATTTTTGCTTCAAATCGCTGAACCCCTTGCGTATCAAGGGATTTGACCACATTTCATGTATGTGTGCACCCCCTAATAGGGACTGGGGTGCAAATATCAAACCGAGTTCAGCCGTTTGCCACCTTCCCCACCTGCTCTGGGCTACCGTGTTGACCACTCGCCCAGCGGTGGGGTGGCGAACCGTCTTCATCGATGAAAGAAGCCAAGTCTCTTAGATGATTTCTCTTCCGTCTCTTTCTCCAAGGTCTGGATTCTAGCAAGAAGCACTTTTAACTCCTGTTTCAACTTTGCTAGGTTCCTTCGATAATCTTCTTGGATTTCCTTGATGGAGACCTCTAGCTCATCAACAAGCTCTCTAATAGGTTTTTGATTATCATTTTCTTTAGAAAAACCATAAACGCTTAGAATTGCTCTTTCCAGCCCCAACGAAGACTTCTTATCAGCAATCGCTTGAAAATGGTTTAGGTCATCCTCTGTAAAAAGATAGACTTTAGAATAAGATTTTCGACCCGTTCTCACTCTACTTTCTTTAAATTGAGTACCAGTCAGGCTTTCAATTTTTAATCGCCACTTTTTTAACGTTGAGACTGAGTTGAGGCCATCAACTCTATCCACTACTTCTTGATAATCGTATTCATTCATAATTCCTCTCTTTTCTGACGTTTGCATTCAGCTAGCAGTTATCCGAAATCTCTGATACATCATTCAAGGATTTTTCTACCTTCCTTTCTCTTTTGATTGTTGGGTTAACTCCTCCCACCGCCATATACGTTTTTATGTACGTTTAGCGGAAAATTTTTGAGCAATCTTAACGCCCACTAATAATTATATACGATATCATATACGGGGTCAAGAGTTTTGCTCAAAAAATGTACGATTTTATAAACTCCTATGTTATAATGGTCTGAGAGGTAACTTATGTTTGAAATACTTAAACCTGATAAAAAGGCTGTCGGGCGAAGACTTAGGCAAGTCAAGGATGAATTAAATTTGTCCTTTACAGATTTTGGAAATCGCCTTGGACTAAAAAAATCAACTATTAACGCATATGTAAGAGGAGACAACCTAGCTCCTCTTGAAGTTTTAGAAAAAGTATCAAAAATCTATGGAAAGCCTGTAGGTTGGTTTTATTATGGTGAATTGGAAGAATACATTGAACTTTACCTTAGAAAACTTGGTTATGGCACATTCCTAGATGAGTATCCTGATATTCCATTAAAAATAAAAGAAGAGCTTTTTAGAATAAAAACAAATCCAATACAATCGGTCACAAGAAGTGGGGGAGTAACCATTGGAACATTTGAAAATCCTGACTGGGAAAATGAATTTGGATACCCAAATGAAGGCTACCTAGATGATATCTTTTTTGAAATGCTTTATGATACGCTGAGGGGCACAATTAGGAAGGAAGCCAAAACCTACTTAAGCCAGCAAGACGGACTTGATGCTACTAAAATCAACGAACTTTCTGATTACTTTGCTAACCAAATCTACATCTCATATGACTTTGTCGGTAATTTAGAAGAGCTTTCCAAGGATAGAATCAAGCAAGAAATCAAAGAAGGCTATGAACGTCTGCTTAAGGATACATCCTCAACAGGTGTACAAGTTAACTATGATTCTAATTATCTACTTGGTTTTCTGATTAATACACTTGCAGATAGCAAAACAACACGCCAATTACTTTCAGATATATCCCAAGCAACTATCGGTATGCCTTTTTCACAATTTCATGAGGGACACGAGTTAGTTGAGATCATCCAATCTATCAGACCACGACTGATAGAACTTTACAATAACACGACCTTTGATGATTGGACTGACTGGGCAGAGAAATAACTTTAGAAAGGAAAAAGTCATCCCTAAACTTAATTCTGTTTCAGGTATTCAGCTTCTTGACTTTATATTCTCAGCTCCAATTTTTAAGGCAAAACAAGTTAGTGAACACCTAAAAATTTCTGAACGAACTACTTATACTTTACTAAATAAGCTGATTGACAAAGGTATCTTTTAACTGATAACGCTCAAAGGAATAGAACCTACTACTGTCCTCAACTTCTTTCAATCGTTCAATAAGGTATCTCTTAGTGAAGCAAAACCCGTTTTGGCTTCACTTATTTTTCGTTATATGAAGCAGAGTTGGTTTTCACTTCACTTAGCGAGTAGCAAGTGACTTATCATTTGTACGCTATTTACTTATATTTAATAAAAGGAATTTTACCCATGCCCAAAAATAGGATAAATAATTTCATCAATATAGGAGGCTTAATCTTAGTAGTCTCTTTTATACTATTAGTCCTTGATATAGTTAATCTTCCAACAAAACTTGGTCTTAATATAAAGACTTTAAACATCGAAGTTTGGAATATTTACGCTACACTTTTAGGAAGTGGGTTAACTCTATATGGTGTACTTATAACAATTAACAGTCAATATGAGTCACAGATAGAAGATACCAAACGGATTGTAAAGCCTTTAATTGATGTGTCACCCGTTGACGAGTATAATTACAAGGATAAGTATATTCAATTTGACTTTATGTTCCCAAAAGCATATCCAAACCTTCCAAGAAAGTATAATGTTGACACTCCAAATGTCACTATCTCTCTAGAAAATCTTGGAACTAGAGAGCTGTATAATTTATATATAGGAAATTTTGAAGCTACTTATTTTGATAATGGCGACCATTATTATCAACTTAATCCAATTTTATATTCAAACCATAAGGTACAACTTAATCTTATGTTCTATGAAAAAATTGGTTATCTTAAAGAATTTAATCAGGAAGATAAATTTCATTTGCTCATTTCTCCTATCAAATTTTCAACCTATTTTCAGGATTGCTTAAATAATTGGTACGAACAATCGTTTAAATTACGTATTTTCCACCAAGTTCAAGCAGACAAGTCAGATGAAGAAACTTCACTAACAGTTAGTATTGAAAGAGTAGAGATATATTCTGCCCCTAAAGAAATTTCTCCCGATTCACTTCCGTGGGTAACTAATCCAAGTAAGTTAGTCCAGTTTGACTGAATCACCAATAAAGCGACCTCACTCCTATGCAATTTATTATCAGTGAACTAAATTTTGTCTGATTTTTGTCTGATTAAAACCAAAGCAAGGTCAAAATCACTCTATTTCATTAATAATTGAAAGATTGAAAAGCCCTTAAAATCAACGTTCCTGAACGTAACGAATATTGCCAAATTACACATTACGCTCACTGAGGTTAAATAATTGAATTAAAAACCATGAAAATAAGATTTTCATGGTTTTTCTATTACTCAAAGAGGATTTCCTATGACAAAAATAGAAACATTTAGATGGCGTATGTGGCATGTTTATCTCCTTATTTTTATAACCATTCTACTTACAGGTACATTCGTTCGCTATGGTTATAGAATTCAGGCCGCTTATTCCTTAGACGATAGACTTTACGACTATACTAACAAAAAAGTTACTGTAACATCCTTTCAAAACGTCAAAATTGGAAACTTTAACGTTTTAGGTGTTAAGTTTGGAAATGAAAAATCACTGTAAAGAAGTCAATTAGCCGTTGGTCGCACCTACCTAGCCTTCCAAGAATCTAGGTATAAACTATCTAAAAACAAGAAGGACTCTAAAAATTATGATATTATTCACTATTATCAGCTTGGTAAAGATACTGGAAAAGGACATACTATTAATGTACTAAGCCTTGCTAAGAAACTAGGATATGATGATCCTGGTTCCATGGATGATACCATGTACTCCGATGGTAGGGATGAGTTTGTGAAATTTTCATCCTATGACAACAAAAAAGTATTCTATGTCAATTTACGCACCCAGAAGGCAACCAGAACCAAACCATCAAAAGTCAGTCGATACCACGGATTTGCTAAACCTTACCGCTATCTCCTTTCAAAGGATAATTTTTCTATAGGTTATAAAGATGATCCCCTCACTATCAACTCCATGCCCCTTATCTGGACCAAAGAAAGAAATTTTGCTGATTACAAAAATCAAGATGACAACAAATACAGTGACCAATCGCTCAAAAAAAGATTTAGCTTAATCATCGTAACAACTGACTCACTTAATCTGGATGATGCTGTTAAACTGCAAAAAGAGTTAACACCAGATAAGGAGGATATCTATTGGTATTTTACAAGCACTAATACAACTACTGGACGCCTCGAGGAAATTAAAAGTCAAAAAGATTACAACCTACTAGTTAAGGAGAGTCAGAACTAAGATGGTAAAAAATAGCTTCAAATACCTTAAAATCACTATGCCCTTGAGTTTATTATTGACCATGATTGCTATCTTTTTCTATTACAATGCTCAAGAAAATATTAAAGGTTTTTATAAAACTCGTGGATTTCAAGGGAAGGTACAAATAACTGGCATCGGTTGGGCAGATAAAATTACTTATCGTATGAATGAAGAAGATGAGGTTAAACATTACCTGATTTTCCATATTGATTATCAAGAGACTATTAATAACAAAACAGCACATGTAAAGACTCAACTGCCTCTCCATATTCAAGATTTACTCTATCCTTACATTGCCAGCCCAACAGAAAGCGACTCAGATTTTAATCGCCAAAATAGTGAATATAAGATTTTACCTGATGAAAGGGAATATTGGGACGATTTTGTTAAAAAGTCTATTAAAATCAACCCTAGAAATCAGAAATTCATCAATGATATCTCTGAAGCTCTAGGCACCGAGAAAGATTTTAAAAATATTATTGTTCAAATAGAACCTGTACCATACACGACGCTCTATACTTATGAAAGGGGACATTCTAAAGCACTAGGTGGCTATTATGATTTTTCACTTAAAGATGCTCTACGAAACAAACAACTTACTGTCCAATTGAGTTTTCCTTCTGGTTCCACGACTAAAGAAATTGACTTACATTCTCAATTAGAACAAGTACTAAAAAACTCTGAACTACCAGATGGATGGTATATCTTAAATCAAAATAACGACTTTCCAAAAGAGGTACATATTGATGGCAATCAAATTAGAATTAACTAAAGAAAGCACTCAGAGAGAATTATCTGAGGAAGAATGGGCTTTCCCTATTTGGAGATGGGCGGCTTTCTCACTATTTGACACCCTAATCCTAGTTAGTCCCTTGACAAGAGAATTGATTTATCCGGGGGGGAGTGATTCTCGTTTTTACCTAGGTAAATCATTGGGTAACTTGTTGCTAGATGATACACAACGCTTCATCTTTATTATTATCATTCTAACTCTGTTGCTACCTGCTTTTGCCTTAATCATAGAAAGCCTATTATTTTCAAAAGGATATCCTCTACTTTCAATAATATGTAGCTGTCTAATTTTTGTTAGTGCAACAGTCCTATTTGTCTATAGTCTCAGTATTGTCCCAGATTTTTGGAGCTTTACTATTTATAGTTATATGCTTTACCTTCTCTTCAACATAGGTAACTCCCTAAGAAAGATCAATAGAATCATCAATCTTAGGCAGAATAACACCAAAGCATAACAGCCTCTATCTACATAGTACTCCCCTTTTAGCATAGGAATGACACGAACGAAACAAAAAAAATCATGTTCACTATGAAGTTGACCTCCTCGCTAAAAGCTTCGATACTAATTTTGAAAATCATTTTAGGAATACTCTAGACTCATGTCCCAGAAATAAATTTCACTCCTTTGGTACCAAATTAACAATTTAATTAATAGTAAAAAGATCAACATATTACCGTTGATCTTTTATTTTTACTCTAAGCCTTTTAAAATATCTGTAAATCTATGTGTAAACATAGCTGTCATCCCCCATATATTCTCTGTCAAGTTTCTGTAAAAAGGAATATGACGTTCACTATACCCAAAATTGTATTTTTCTCTATTTTTTACCAGGAAAAATGGGAAATCTTTCGCATCACTCAAGGTAGAAGTAACTTTATAATAAATCGGTTCCTCTGTCAACAAAGTGTCAACGCAAACTGTAAACAACCGTTTCACCTCTTCATTTGGATGAATATCCTCCCAATTTTCTATATTTATATTTCCAACAAAGCAATGGATGGTTCTCCCCTGATGAATCAGATAATCAAGCTCTCCCCAAATGTCAATTTGATCAGGAATTAAGTTTAGTTCCTCACACGTTTCTCGTATAGCAGCTTCTTGAAAAGTCTCACCATCTTCGACACGGCCACCAGGAAAAGAGACCTCACCTGGTTGAGAAATATGCTCACTTCGTACTTGGTAAAGGATTTGATACTTATCAGTTTTTACATCATATATCAAGGGTAAAAGCACTGCATAGCGTCCTTTCTCCCCTAGTGGCTTCGGCTCGTAATGAGCTAGTTTATCTTTAATAGTCATAAGAACTCCTTGACTTCATATTATCATAAAAAAGTAGATAGCCCCATTGTGTAAAATTTTTATATATAAAATATTGACATATCTTTCTAAAAGAGATACACTCAATGTATAAAATAATTATATATAAATTTTATACATATCTAAAAGCAAAGGAGCACACTATGTATTTTCCAACATCGTCAATCCTGATAGAGTTCCTAATACTAGCTATTATCGATAGAGAAGACTCTTATGGCTATGAGATTAGTCAAACCATAAAGCTTGCAGCTAATATCAAGGAGTCAACACTTTATCCTATTTTAAAAAAGCTTGAAAAAGCAGGCTATATGACCACCTATAGCGAAGAGTATCAAGGGCGTAAACGTAAATATTACAGTATTACCCAAGAGGGAAAAGAGCAACTTCAATTTCTTAATGAAGAATGGTTAACCTATAAAGAAACTCTGGACGGTATTCTAGAAGGGAGATTAAGACATGACAAGGACTGAATATATAGCCAAATTAACAAAATATCTACGAAAATTACCACAACAGGACTACGAAGAAGCTATAGAATATTTCATGGAATATTTTGAAGAGGCTGGACCTGAGAATGAAGCTCGGGTTATTGCAGAACTGGGTACACCTAAGGAAGCCGCACATGAAGTCATTAGTCGTCTTCTAGAAGACAAGATTGTTGAGGACAAGAGCAGCTTACGCAATAAAACAACTATCCTTTGGATTGCGATTCTAGCTGTTTTAGCCAGTCCAGTCGCCTTACCAATTCTACTATTCTTCTTAGCTATGATAGTGACACTTCTTATGATTATTTTCGCAGTTATAGTGACTGCCTTAGCTCTTACTTTTGCTTTACTCATTAGTGGTATTTACACTTTCTTTACAAGCTTCTCTCTCTTAAATGTTTCACTAGCTTCAACACTGTTTGGAGTAGGTCTAGGTCTATTGATGTTTGGAGGAGCACTCTTACTGCTTTTGATTTCATTTGAAATCTGTAAACTTATTGTAAAGCTAATTACCCTATTGATTAAATGGCTCATCAAGAAAGGAAGAAAATCATGAAAACTTGGAAAAAGATTGTCCTCGGAGTGTCTCTTATCTCTCTATTTTTAGGAGGAGGATTAGTAGCTTGGGGTTATAGCCAAGGTGGCTTAACAGATTTACAAAATCAAACTATAAGTGAGCAAGATTATGTAAAGAAAGAAGTTGAGGACTTCAATAAAATTGATATTAAAAGTAGTAGCTACAATGTGCTTATAAAAAATGGTGATGTTGACAAAGCAACGCTTTCTTACTACCAAAAAACAAAAAATCCAATTGACACATCTGTAAAGGATGGTCAATTGACTATCAATGATAGCAACTCTGAATTAGATTCAACTTCTAACAAACATATTAACTTTTTCGGATTAAAAGATTTAGTAAAGCTTTCTACTCTCAACGAGGAAGTCAGAAATAAAACCATTGTCATTACACTCCCTAAAAAACAAACGATTGATTTTTTGAAGGTTGATTTAGCAACTGGAAATCTAGATTTAAGTAATAGCACCATCAAACAAGCAGATATCAATCTAAATGTAGGGGACCTAACTTTTACTAAAATGATTGTCAGCAACCTAAAAGCTAACCTTGATGTTGGTAGTGTTGATAGTAATCATACACTTTTTACTAACTCAGATTTATCTATTGCAATGGGAGATTACTCTGGAGATAACCTAATTTTCAATGGTCACAATAAACTTGATGTTACATCTGGTGATATTGAACTAGCTCTTAAAGATTACACGCTCAATGTTCAAGCCGATAGTCATTCAGGAGAGGTAGACATCACAAATAACCTTAAAATCTCAAAGGATAACTCACTAACCATTACCTCAGATCTCGGTGATATAACTGTTGAATAACATAAAAAAGCCCGCTCACATTAGAGCTGGCTTTTAGTTTATTCATTTTCAAACTTTGGTCTATAAATAATAATACCTACAACTACAAAGATAAGTAAGAAAATAAATAGCATACGAACTTGATCTGAAATCTGTCCTGTCATTGAAATAGTTTGACGAAGACCTGATACGGAGTAGGACATTGGTAAGAATGGTTGGATGACCTTAAAGAACTTAGGACTAAGTTCAATTGGATAAGTCCCTGCACTAGACCCTAGTTGCAAAAGCAGCATAATCATGGAAGCAAATGCGCCATATCTATCATTCCAACCTACAAGGGCTGTAACCAGCGCCATTAAAGTCCATGCTGCAAGGAGAATCATACCAAATGTAGATAATGGATGATTTGGTTCAACTCCCACAAATCGAATGGCAATATAAAGCGCAATAGCAGCCATAGTTGTAATAATACCATTGATAAGTAACTTATTCTTAGCCCAATCAAAACGGCCCGTAAATTTTCTTCCTGTCAAGCTCTTAGCAAAGATAACATTAGTTGAAAGAGCGACAACCATAAGAGAAACAGAAATCATATATGGAGCCATCCCCACACCATTAGTGTCAACCTTATCCTTATCAGTTTTCTTCTCTTTGAGCGGAGCACTCACCATTTTTGCATTGTCTGAGTTTACAGAAACAAGAGAGAGTTGCTGATTAGCTTTGTTTAATGAATCAGATAATGTAGAAAGGTTAGTTGACAGACTTGTCAAACCATTTGTTAAGGTGTTTCCTCCAGTTGCTAATTGTTGAGCACCTGCATTGAGAGCACTTGTACCACTTTGAAGAGTAGAAAAACCAGTCATTAAACTACTACTGTTAGCATCTAGAGTTTGAGCGCCACTAGCAATTGTTGACACAGCACCAGTATAAGTTGACAAACCAGTTGAAAGTGCGCTTGCACCTGTTGCTAGAGTACTTTGAGCGGTTGACACACCTGAAGCCACTTGAATTGCTCCTGGTGATAATTGATTGACAAGTACCGAATTGACATTAGCAATATTAGCTTGCATTGATGATACCGTTGATGAAGCTACAGGAAGAAGAGCATTCGCCGAACTTGCAATGCCTGAAATAGATGTTTGTAGAGAAGCTAAACTACTTGAATCTCCGCTACTAGTTGTTGTCGTACCTGTCAAGCTAGATAAGGCCGTTGACATACTTGACACTTCTGATGCAATAGTTGAAGCGTAACTACTAGCCGTAGATCCTGCGTTACTAATTGCCGATGTAATCTCTGCTTGTTGATCTGCCGTCAAGCTTTGATAAGCAGCTGTTCCTTGTACCGCAGCCAAATCGTTCGCTTTGTCAGTGGCACTAGCCGTAGCTATAGAACTAGCCGCAGAAGAAATATTTGAAAGATAAGTCGCTATTGAACTTGTATCTACTGATGTTATTGATGTTCCACTTGGTAATGATGTGTTACTTACCGCTGTATTAAGATTTTGAATTGCTGTATTTAAATCAGTTAAATTAGTTGACAGGGTTGACAACTGTGCTTGCTGTTCTTCGGATAAACTTGTTGCTGTAGCCATTTGACTGAGCGCTGTTGACAATGAATCTGCACCTGTAACTAAGGTATTCATAGCTTCTGCTCCTGATACAAATTGACCTGCAGCAGAATTAACAGATTCAGAATTAGCGTTTAATTGTGACAAAGCGCCTGACAAAGTTGACACACCTGAAGTATAGGCAGATGCACCTGAACTCAAGGTATCAACACCTGTAGCCAATGTCTGTGTAGAACCAGCAAGAGTTCCTAAACCACTTGATAAGGTCTGACTCCCAGACTGAAGTGCGCCTGCACCTGCGTATAATTGACTAGCTCCATTCGCCGCAGTTCCCATACCACTCTGTAGTTGAGTCATACTCTTAAAGACAGCTCCAACATAAGTTGACGTAATATTTTTAGAAACGGTATCCTTTAACTTAGACATGGCAGAATCGCTCATTTTTGAAGAAACGAAGCTATGCCCTGCTGTTGTCTGATAAGAAATTTCAAGTTTCTTAGGATCATTTGTCAAAAGACTTGCTGCATTACTTGAGAGATTTTCTGGAAAAGTGATTACCATATAGTAGTCACCATCATCAATTCCTTTTTTGGCTTCATTTTCAGTCACAAAATGATAGTCTAGATTTTTATTTTTAGACATATTGTCTACCATATCATGACCAATATTTAGAGTTTTATTCTGGAAACTAGCACTCTTATCTTTGTTCACTACGGCTACTGGCAGATGCTTTACATTTCCATAAGGATCCCACATAGAAGATAAAAAGATTAGATTATATAAAGCGGGTATCAATGAGACACCAATAATAGTTATCCAGAGCTTTGGACTTTTAAGAAGCGCCTTTAATTCTGCTAACATATTTCCCCTTTTTAGACATTGTGTTTATTTTTATGATATAATCAATTATAAACTCATTTACATGAAAATCAATGTTAAATAATTAGTTTTTGGACACATAGTCTAAGAGTGTATAAAAGGAGATTTGTATGTCAAAAGATCAAAGGCGAGCTCAAACTAAAAAAGCTCTTTTAGATGCTTTAGTAATATGCTTAAAAGACCAAGATTTCAATGATATTACTACCATTCGTCTGGTTCAAACAGCTGGGATTAGCCGTTCGAGTTTTTATACCCACTACAAAGATAAGTATGAAATGATTGATAGTTATCAGAAAGAGCTTTTCCATAAACTAGAGTATATCTTCGATAAATACGAAGGAAAGAAAGAGGGAGCCTTCCTCGAAATCTTTGAATTTCTTACTCGTGAAAAACTCCTATCAGCTCTATTGTCTACCAATGGATCAAAAGAAATTCAAGATTTTCTGATACATAAACTTCAGCGTATGATAGCTGAGGACTTCATTGTCCCTACTGCTGAAGAAAGATCTCTAAAAGGATTTGAGAAAGACTATGCCAGTATTTATTTTGCGCACGCTATTTTTGGTGCTTGTCAAGCCTGGATAAATAAAGGAAAAAAAGAATCCCCCCGAGAAATGACAGATTTTCTTCTACGATTTATTCCACAATAAAACAACTTCAAAAGCATAAAAAGCTGCAAACCATTTCAACAGTTAAAGCAGCTTTTTCTTTTACAATAAAATCCTTAAAATAAGGAAATGATAAGTGAAAGTAAGGTCAAGATTGCGGGTCCACCTTGCGTTAAAATAATTTTCTTATTTGCAGTTATAGCACCATAAATAGCAGCAAAGAAAACATTGAGTACAAAAACAGTTACAAGTAGCTGACTACCTGTGAAAATCCCATACAAGAGGAATATAGCAATCAAACCATTGTAAATCCCTTGATTTTTAAATAAGTTTGTAACAGAATCACGTTGAAGTTCTTCTTTACTCATATTGAAAACACGACTAGTCGTGTCTGAATGTGTCGCAAAAGTTTCCAAATACATGATATAGAGATGCTCCAAAGCAACAATCCCAGCTAAGATTAGTGTAATAATAGACATAGTAGCCTCCTTCTTAAATAACTTTGACAGTATATCAAAAGTAAACTTTTAAAACAACATGTATGCTTCATACAATTTGAAATATGGTAAAATAAAGAATGAAAGAGAGGTTCTTATGACAAAGACAGAAGTAATCCAACGTCTCCAAAAAGATTTGGGAATTCCTAGATTTCAGGCTTATATAGAGGATAAAGATTACTCCGAAGAGGAGTACGACCAACTAAAAAAAGATTTTGAAAGCTACTTCACCAACTACGTTTCAAACGTTTCAGCAGATTTTGAAGGCGGATTGGATAATAAATAATTTATACCTCAAAATCATCTATCATCATGTTACGAATCCCTTAGTCACTTGTATCAGACTAGGGGTCTTTTTAATATTCGAAAACAAAAAGCCGTCTCATTCTATGAAATGGCTTTAGGAAACTTGTAACTGAACAAACCTAGAAATCAATGATTTAAGACAAACAAAAAAGCCCATAACAACGGGCTTTTCGATACAATAATCTTAAAATTAAAGCATTTTGTTGTAGAATTCAACGACAAGTGCTTCGTTGATTTCTGGGTTGATTTCATCACGTTCTGGAAGACGTGTCAATGAACCTTCAAGTTTTTCAGCATCGAATGATACAAATGCTGGACGTCCGATAGTAGCTTCTACTGCTTCAAGGATAGCAGGAACTTTAGCTGATTTTTCACGAACTGAGATTACTTGACCAACTTCAACGCGGTATGAAGGGATATCAACACGTTTACCATCAACAAGGATGTGACCGTGGTTTACGAATTGGCGTGCTTGACGACGAGTAGTTGCAAGACCAAGACGGTAAACAACGTTGTCAAGACGACGTTCCAAAAGAACCATAAAGTTGAAACCAAGTGTTCCACCTTTAACTTTAGTAGCTTGTACGAACAAGTTACGGAATTGTTTTTCACCCAAACCGTATGAGAAACGAAGTTTTTGTTTCTCAGCCAATTGCAAACCGTATTCTGAAAGTTTTGAACGGTTGTTTGGACCGTGTTGACCTGGTACGTAGTTACGACGTGCCAATTCTTTACCTGTGCCTGTAAGTGAGAAACCAAGGCGACGTGATTGTTTCCATGATGGACCTGTATAACGTGACATTAATAATGTCCTCCTATAAAAAATATTTTTAGGAAATAACGTTTTAGATAAACCTGATTCGTTCAGAAAGACTTCGCCCAAACAGCAAAGGTTACTTTTCTAGCCGACTTCCTGTTGACGAGCTTCATTTTATCCTGCTATTATTTCACATACTTAAATATTTTACCACGAAAAAAAGCCCAAGTAAAGGCTTTTTCTTATTTATTTTCGATTTCAGCTTGTTCCTCAGGACTCAAATAACGAATGAGAGTCTTCTCAGTCAAAATATCTGAATAAGTGTAAGATTCAACATAACTATTATTAATAGCTCCTGCTTGGGAACTGAAGTCTTGATATTCAACAATAAACAATGATGGATAAACTTCTGTCAATCGACCAATTTTATTCTTTTCACGTTTCCGCCCATTCTCTAGGGTCAATTCTACCAGCTGACCTTCATGTGACTTAATAGCTTCCTTGATGTTTTTCATCTTAGCAACATCTGCAAATGCATCACTCATATATATATCTCCTTAAATCTGAAAATTATGATTCCTCAAACTGAGCAATCGATGAAAATTTATTGTATTCTTTTTGGAATAGTAACTTGACTGTTCCACGCGCACCAGCACGGTTTTTTTCTAGGATAACTTCGATGGTATTATCTTCAATCGCATTTTCTGGTTCTTCACCCTCTTTTCGGTAGTAATCATCACGATACAAGAAGGCGACAATATCGGCATCCTGCTCGATAGATCCTGACTCACGGATATCAGATAAGACTGGACGTTTGTCCTGACGTTGTTCAACCCCACGAGATAACTGACTCAAGGCAATTACAGGAACTTTGAGCTCCTTGGCCAGGATTTTTAACTGTCTTGAAATATCTGAAACCTCTTGTTGGCGATTTTCTGGTCGCGTACCTGTAATCAACTGCAAGTAGTCAATCACAATAAGACCAAGACCACCCTCTACTTCTTGTGACAATTTACGGGACCGTGCACGAATCTCAGTAATCTTTATACCAGGGGTATCATCTATGTAAATAGGTGCCTCAGCCAGTGCTCCTTGAGCAATCATAACATTATTCCAATCTTGCTCTGTCAATTGACCTGTACGTAAAGCATGAGAATCAATCATTCCTTCAGCTGCCAACATACGATCAACCAAGCTTTCTGCACCCATCTCTAATGAAAAGACTGCAACAGCTTTATTTTGCTTGGTGCCAACATTCTGAGCAATGTTCAACACAAAGGCTGTTTTACCAACTGCAGGGCGAGCTGCTAAAATAATTAATTGATCAGGGTGTAAACCTGTTGTAATCTTGTCAAGGTCACGGAAACCTGTTGGTAATCCAGTAACATCTGATGTTTGCTGGGAACGCATCTCCAAGGTATTAAAATTGACGTCAAGAACTTCAGATATTTTGCGGAAACCACTACGATTACTATGCTCTGAAACATCAACCAAGGCTTTCTCAGCATTCGCAATAATTTCATCAGATTCCGTTGCGCCCTCATATGCTTGGTTGACAGTCTCTGTCAGCCTATTTATAATACGTCGAAGCATGGCTTTCTCAGCCACAATCTTAGCATAGTACTCAGCATTTGCCGATGTTGGGACACTATTGACCAAATCTACAAGATAAGAAATACCCCCTATATTTTGGAGGTCATCTTGGTCATCTAAAATGGTACGTACTGTCGTGGCATCAATGGCATCATTTCGATCCGACAGCCTTACCATTGCTTTAAAAATGACACGATGGGAATACTTGTAAAAGTCGTCTGCTTCGATAAATTCTCGAACTGTAATCAACTTTTCCGGGTTAATGAGAATAGCCCCTAGAACAGACTGTTCCGCTACTAAATCATGAGGTTGTACTCGTAATTCTTGAGCCTCTGCCACAATTATTCCCTCCTTTACAAGATTTACTTATAGTGTCAACGAATTACTCAGCACTATTTTTGATGTTAAGTTTAATTTGTGCGCTCACTTCTTTATGAAGCTTTACAGGAACCTCAATCAGACCAATCGCACGAATAGGATGTTCAAGTTCAATATGACGTTTATCAACTTTTATACCAAATTGTTTTTGAAGTCCTTCTGCAATCTTTTTGGCTGTAATTGAACCAAAAGTACGTCCGTCTGGTCCGACCTTCTCAGTAAATTGAAGACGATTTTCTTCTTTTTCAAGTTGCTCTTTAACTTGCTTCGCTTCAGCCAACAACTCTGCTGCATGTTTTTCTTCAGATTTTTGCTTGCCTTTCAACTCACCGATAGCTTGGTTTGTCGCTTCCTTAGCAAGATTCTTTTTAATCAAAAAGTTTTGAGCATAACCTGATGGTACTTCTTTAATTTCGCCTTTTTTACCTTTACCTTTAACGTCTTGTAAGAAAATAACTTTCATTTTAGTCCTCCTTGGGAGCCAACTCTCCCATAATAGTTTCAATCAATTTATTTTTTGCTTGAGCAACACTACAGTCTCGCAATTGGCAGGCAGCTAAGTTGAAATGGCCACCACCACCCATTTTCTCCATAATACGTTGTACATTAATCGTTTTATGGCTTCGAGCAGATATATTCACCGTAGAATCGCTTGTTCTAGCGACAACAAAAGTTGCTTCGATACCTGCCATGGCAAGCATCGTATCTGCTGCCTTAGAAATCACAACATTATTATAACATTTAGGATTATCACCTGAGGCAACAATGATATCATCTATAATACGTTCACCTGCTAGAATTAACTCATTGATTCGTCGATATTCTTCAAAATCAGTAGCAGAGATTGTTTGGATTTCTCCACTATCACTTCCTAAACTACGTAGATAAGAGGCGACATCAAAGGTTCTACTAGTCACACGAGTTGAGAAATTTTTAGTATCCAGCATGATACCTGCCATAAGGATAGAGGCTTGGATTTTACTCAAACGTTCTGGGGCACCTTGGAATTGCAACAACTCCGTAACCAATTCACAGGCTGAGCTTGCCCCACTTTCAATAAAGGTCAAAACAGCATTTTCAGGAAAATCGTCATCTCGACGGTGATGATCTACCACAATAACTTCATTAAATCGATCATAAAAATCCTTAGACAAAGTTAAATTGATTTTAGAATGGTCAACCATAATTAGTAATGACTGTTGGTTGACTAACTCTTCAGCCTCTGAAAGTGTAATAAGAGGTGATTGACCATCTTCTTTTAAGCGTTCGACCGCACGCTCAATATCTGCATTCATAGCCGTATCATCGTAAACAGCATAGCTTTTTCGAACAATTTGACTAGCAAAATGAGCCATACCGACAGTGGCCCCTAGAGCATCCATATCGAGATTCTTATGTCCGACAACAAACACTTTTTCGACTGTTTTCAACTTATCTGAGATTGCAGTCATCATAGCCCTTGTTCTTGTACGAGAACGTTTTACTGTTGAGACAGAACCTCCTCCAAAATAAAGAAGTTCCTTGTGATCATCGTTTTCCTTGACAACAGCTTGATCTCCACCGCGAACTAGTGCGATGTTCAGATTCTGCAAGGCAACCTGACCGATTTGATCATGCTTAAGCGTACCGAACGAAATTCCCATGCTCAAAGTCAGTGGTAAACCACGCTCTTGAGCCTGCTGACGAAAGTCATCCAAGACAGAAAACTTTTGATCCATGAATTCTGTCAAGACACTGTAATTGGTGAAGAAGTAAAAACGATCGCCTTCAATACGTCGATAATGAATATGCTTAGCCTTAGCAAACTCAGAAATAAACCCTGCCACGAATGTGTTAATTTTTGAAACATCGGCATCGGGTAAACTTCCTGTCACATCGTCGTAGTTATCAACTGAAATAATACCGATAACAGGACGAGTCATATTTGGATCAGCATTTTCATCTTGATCATAAACATTGTCAATAAAATATGTCAACTTATTGTCAAAATCCACAAAAGCGGCATATTTATTGTCACCAACGGTTATCACATTCGAAGGCGAACCTTTTCGTTTCTGGGAAATAAAATCCGCAATCAACTGTTTATTGAAATTTCCATTTTCATCCGAAAGTACTAGCTTCGCATAGGGGTTGAACCATTCAATATGATCGTTCTCATCAAAAGTAATAACCCCAACAGGCATCTTTCCGAGAAGGGTCTTCAAAGAATCTTCAACATCCTGATTCAGTTCATCTAATTGCTCTATTTCTAAGGACTCATATGTTGTCTTTTGGTAATGCAATAAGGCAACAACTACTACCATAATAATAAAAAGCGCAAAAATGAGGGCAGACTCCGATTTTAGTACGCGAACAAAAATAGTAGCAATTCCAAAAAGAATTAACCCAATCATTATAAGATGAATCGTTGCAAAGTGAAATCTTTTCATATAAAACCTCTTAATCCAACAATTATAACATAAAAAAGCCTTAATTAAAAGGCTTTTAAACGTGTTACCACCGTTAATCTACTTTTCTGCGGGCCTTATTATTGCCTTCAAGATAAACCATCAGAATTGAGATATCTGCTGGATTGACCCCTGAAATACGACTCGCTTGACCAATGGTCTCAGGATTGATTTTCTTAAATTTTTGACGAGCTTCAGTAGCAATAGAATCAATAGCATCCCAATCAATATTTTGGGGAATCCTCTTTTCTTCCATACGCTTCATCTTAGCTACTTGATCCAAAGCTTTATTGATATAACCTTCGTACTTGATTTCAGTCTCAAGCAACTCTATAATCTTAGCGTCCAAATTTTCTGCAGCTGGACCCACAAACTGAGTAGCTGTGGCGTAATCAATCTCTGGTCTACGCATAAACTCTTTAGCTGTCATGGCATCTGTCAATGGCTTAAAGCCTAGAGCTTGAATTTTCTCATTCGTTTCTTTAATTGGTTTTAATTTTTCTTTTGACAAACGTGTCAACTCGCTGTCAAATTGATTTTTCTTAATTTCAAAGATATTCCAACGTTCATCGTCAACCAAACCAACTTCTCGACCAATAGGTGTCAAGCGCATGTCAGCATTATCATGACGTAATATGAGACGATACTCTGCGCGTGATGTCAATAAACGATATGGCTCCAAGGTTCCTTTCGTGACAAGATCGTCAATCATTACACCAATATAGGCATCACTACGTTTGAGAATAAGCTCAGGTTTACCTTGGACTTTCAGAGCTGCATTGATACCAGCAACTAGACCTTGACCTGCTGCTTCCTCGTATCCAGAAGTTCCGTTGGTCTGTCCTGCTGTAAAGAGACCTGAAATTAACTTCGTTTCAAGTGTTGCACGTAATTGATGAGGGAGCACGATATCATATTCAATCGCATAACCAGTTCGCATCATCTCTGCCTTCTCAAGACCTTTAATTGAGTGAATCAACTCTTTTTGAACATCTTCTGGCAGACTAGTTGACAGGCCTTGCACATAGACTTCTTCAGTCTCTCTTCCTTCAGGTTCAAGGAAAAGTTGATGGCGATTCTTATCGGCAAATCGGACAATTTTATCTTCGATTGATGGACAATAACGAGGTCCTACACCCTTGACAATACCTGAAAACATTGGTGCACGGTGTAAATTATTATTGATAATATCGTGGCTCTCTTGATTCGTATAAGTTAGCCAACAAGGTATTTGATCCTGAAGATAATCTTCATCTTTCGACAAGAATGAAAAATGATTTGGCTTTTCATCACCTGGTTGAATTTCAGTTTCTTCGTAATTAATTGATGATGCCTTAACACGAGGAGGGGTACCCGTTTTAAATCTTCCTATTTCAAGGCCAAGATCCCTCAGGTTATCTGCCAATGTAACAGATGCAAGGCTATTATTAGGACCTGAAGAATATTTGAGCTCACCTAGGATAATTTCACCACGCAAAGCCGTTCCTGTTGTTACAATAACCGCTTTTGCTCCGTATTTTTGATTTGTGGCTGTTCTGACACCAACTACCTTACCATCTTCAACAAGAATTTCATCAACCATTGACTGACGGAGAGTTAAGTTTTCCTGACGCTCAACTGTATGCTTCATCGTCATAGCATACAAGGCTTTATCTGCTTGTGCACGTAAAGCTCTGACAGCAGGTCCCTTACCAGTATTCAACATTTTCATTTGAATATAAGTTTTATCAATATTTTTACCCATCTCTCCGCCGAGGGCATCAATCTCACGGACAACAATACCCTTGGCCGATCCTCCAATAGAAGGATTACATGGCATAAATGCCAGCATCTCTAGGTTAATAGTCGCTAATAAAACCTTACATCCCATGCGGGCTGCAGCTAGGGAGGCTTCCACACCAGCGTGACCAGCACCAACAACAATTACATCAAAATTTTCATCAAACTCGTAAGACATTTTTTAGATTTATGCAGTGATTTACAATCAACTGCCCCATCCTTTCTTTATTTTTTTCCTACAAAAATAGCCAAAACTCCAGAAAACTGTACGCAAAAACGCACAATTCTCATGAGCTTTGACCATCATGACTATCGTTAAAGTTATTTTATCAAATCAAATCGTTTTGTCAATGCAAATCACTGTTTAAGCAAGGTCTGCACACTGACGATAATCATCTGTATTCCTATCGAGAATAGTAAAAGTCCCATCATTTTCGTTATAATTTTCATCAAATTTTTTCCCAATAAGCCTGCAATTTGTTTTGCACTTCTTAGTAGGAGATAAGTGATTACACATAGTAGAGCAAAAGCAACTACGGTTATTAGTTGATTCCGCAACCCCCCATTAGCCAGGCTTAAGGCAGTTGTAATCGTTCCTGGTCCTGCAAAAAGTGGCATTGCAAGAGGAGAAATAGCAATAGACATTGGATCTGAATTTACTGCTTGCTGCTCCATTCCTTTATAGCTAGGTGAATGATTACCATTAATCATATGATAACCGATAACGGCCACTAATATTCCACCAGCAATTCTGAAAGAAACAATTGTAATTCCAAATACTTTAAAAATGAAATCTCCTGAAAAGATAAAAACAGTTATAATAACAAAGGCAATCAAAAGACTCCTAAAAGCAATTTTTCGTGAAATTTTTTGACTATCATCTGCTACTAAAGCCATGTAAGCAGGAAGATTTGAAATTGGATTCATTATAGCGAAAAATGCCATAAATGCATAAAACAATTGGGAACTCATCGTTAATACTTACCTCCAGTTAGATATACTGACAAACTTTTCCGTCTTTATACGCTTGGTCAATAATACCGCCGCCCAAACATTCCTGACCATCATAGAAAACAACGGCTTGACCAGGTGTAATAGCACGCTGAGGTTCAGCAAAAATAACCTCTGCTTTATCCCCCTTAACCTTTACAGTAACTTTACTATCAGGTTGACGATAACGGAATTTTGCTGTGCATTCCATTTCAAATTCTTCTGGCATATCTCGAGTAAAGTGAATCATTGAAGCGTCAAGTGAAGTTGACATCAACGACTCATGGTGGAAACCTTGACCCACGTAAAGAATATTTTTAGAAAGATCTTTCCCTACTACAAACCAAGGAGCATTATCGCCACCTTTTTGACCACCAATACCCATACCTCCACGTTGACCAATGGTGTAATACATGAGTCCGTTATGTTCCCCCATATCACGACCATCGACAGTCATCATACGACCTTTTTGAGCTGGCAAGTATTGGCTAAGAAACTCTTTAAAGTTTTTCTCACCAATAAAACAAATTCCTGTCGAATCTTTTTTCTTGGCTGTTGCAAGACCTGCACGTTCAGCAATCTCACGAACTTCTGGCTTTTGTAGATGTCCTAAGGGAAACATCGTTTTCTGCAACTGCTCTTGCGAAAGTTGACTAAGGAAGTAGGTTTGATCTTTATTATTATCTGCACCACGCAACATATGGACAATGCCGTCTTCATCGCGAACAACTTGAGCGTAATGTCCTGTAGCCACATAATCTGCTCCCAATGTCATCGCATAATCTAAGAATGCCTTAAACTTGATTTCCTTATTACACATAACGTCTGGATTAGGGGTACGGCCTGCACGGTACTCTGCTAAGAAATACTCAAATACACGATCCCAGTACTCTTTTTCAAAGTTGACAGAGTAATAGGGGATACCAATCTGATCAGCTACTGCTGCTACATCTTTATAATCTTCGGTTGCTGTACACACACCAAACTCATCTGTGTCATCCCAGTTTTTCATGAAAACACCGATTACATCATAACCTTGCTCTTTTAAAAGTAAGGCTGTCACTGATGAATCAACGCCACCACTCATACCGACAACAACACGTGTTTTTGAATTATCAGTCATAGATAACTCCTCCCATCAAATAAAAATTAACATAGACTTGAAGGGTCTAGTTATTCAAATATCGATTTGAAGGTCGATTTTGAAGCGTAAAAGCACGCAAGCTTAATTATATCATGATTAAAGAATTATGCAAAAAGGTTACCACTAGGCAACCTTTTTTATACTTATTTTTGTGTAAAGCCACTGTAAACCTATTACTCCCAGAACTATTATTGGAATCACTAACGCTACAAATAGCCATCCTGGCTCCTGATAACTTAACACTATTTTATTCTGCCCTTTTTGTGATGAAACGGTCGGTGTCCCAATCGTTGACAAGCTATAGTCATCCTTGTCTAGTTCTTTACCATTTAGCGTCAAGATAGAATCTTTATAGACAACTATTGGTAGATTCAGTTTCTCACCTTCAGCAGCTTGCCAAGTTAATACAAGATAACCATCTTCGAGTATCTTCTCTGCCTTCTGATTCGTAACGATATTTTTATAATAAAGATCGTAAGTATTCTGCTCACCTATTTTCCCATAAATTGGTACGTAATCTGGTGTGGGTTTGACAACTAAATTTAAAAACTGTGACAAGTCACTGTCATTCATGGTAAGACTTATCGTCTGGTAATCTCCTTCAACGTAAGTATGTTTAACAATGGAAATAAGTTCACCATCTTGTGCCGCAGTTTTTACACGATCGGTAGTATCCATCATATTCTGAATAAGACCAACGCCCGCAAAGGCAAAGAGTAAAACAGCAATACTTTTTCGCCAGTTTACAAATCGCGTGACCGTTAACCCTGTAATTGCTAAAAGTAAAATAGTCGCAGGAACAAAAAATCTAAATGGAAATTGAATCAATTCAGCAAATGTATTTCCATTTTCTACTAGATACTGCCATGGAAAAAGACCTGTCGATAAGAAGAAAAAGATAAAATAAATAAAATGCAGTATTTTTTTCCATTTAGCAAATTTCTTCCAATTCAAAACAGCGTAAATAAACTGTAAAATGAGTAACACCATTAAGGAAATTGGGGTATATAGCCAGTATCTTGCCGTTCCATCTATCCCATTCTTACCTATTTCTCTATTTATAAATGGATCTAAGAGATGATTAGTCCCTCTCAAATATAGGAGTACTAACCAGACATTAACAGTCAGTAAGAGGAACAGAATGACTGCTATAAGGACTTGCACGAAGGTTTCCTTTTTCTTAGCGATAGGAGACTTTACAAAAGTGTAAAGATAAAAAGGAAGATACATCATCACTAGCATCAAAGCACTAAGTACGTGAATCTGAAAAATCAATGCCATTGATAAAGCCAGTCTAATTGGTTCTACTTTTTGATAAAAGACATAGTGAATCGCTGGAATAAAACAAAAAGGTAGTAAAGCTGCTCCCCAACTAGAGAACCCCTGACGCATCGTCCAGTATTGAATAGAGAATGTTGTCGCATAGAGTAAACCTAGTGACAAGGCAATTGTTGTCTTAACTTTACACTGCCTGAGCAAAGCATACATTGAGGACTCAGACAGTATATGTAGTAATACCCTTGACACAATCTGATAACGAAACCAAGTGCCACTTATTAAAACAAGCCCTCCTTGTAAATAGGCAAAAAAAGGACCGTAAAGAGCATTGACAATGCGGCCTGACTGTTGGAATCCATATAAAGATAAAAAGTAAGAAAGGTTACCATTTTTTAGTTGCATAGCAGCTTCATAGAATCTGTTATAGTGAAAGATGGAATCTGAACCTAAAATGACTTTTCTTGTAAATAGTTGTGGTGTAACCAATAACACAGCAAAAGCTATAATAATAAGAGAAACCCACAACTTTTCTCTTGATTTAAAAATTTGTTTCATTGCTATACCTTTCATTCCTATTATAACAAAAAGGCCATACCCTACCTAATAATAACAAAAAGCTCTATAAAACATATTACCCACATCCAAATTAAAAAGCTGAGAGTATGCTCCCAACTTCTATTAATATTAGTAATTCCAAGCTGACAAACCTTGTGCGTTATAGGCATTCAAGGCTGATTGAATTTGATCCTCAACCGTTGCAGTAGAGCCCCATCCAGGCATTGTCTGAAAAAGACCTGATGCACCTGAACCATTTGCTGCAGTATGGTCACCATTTGACTCACGCGCAATAATTGACTCCCAAGTTGACTGAGGAACACCAGTAGCAGCTGCCATCTGTGCCGCTGCATAAGAACCAACTTCTCCTGCAGTGTTACCATTTGAGAGAACAACTGACCCACTACCACTTGCAGCAACCGAAGGAGCTGTCCCAGTATTTTGAGTCGACGTAGTATCAGTAATCGTTGTAGCAGTGCTTGTAGTAGCAGTATCTGACTGAGACTTTTCAGCTGCTTCTATCGCTTCTCCTGTTGTTTCTGACTGAGGCTTACTTTCTTCAACCTTTTCTTTATTAGCCTTATTATATTTACTTGAGCTAATTTCTGTTGATTTTACTAAATCTGCTGTCGATTCTGACGTTGTTGATGCTGTTGAAGGCGCTGGAGTAACAGAATCTGAAAATGCATTAACCAACCCTTTATTAATTAGTGTAGACAGTGATACTGCCAAAATGACAATAAAACTTGTTACAATTGCTACTGGTACCGCCAATGATTTCTTCGCTGCAAATTTAATACGGCGTCCCTTATAACTTTTTTTAAACATAAATCCCTCCTAGTTAATTCTAGTTACATTCATCATAACCTAGTAATATTACTGCCGATTATTTGTATTATGTCTAATGTTACAATGATTTATCAATTTAATAAAAAAATGCCAAAAATCTGGCATTTTTCCCTTATTTGTATGAGGGTTTACTAGTTTTCCTCATAAGTCAGTAATAATGATTTAGTACCAACCATTAGCATTCCAGAAAGCAAGAGCTGCAGTCCATGAACCATAACGGCTTGCTACATAATTATCTGCTACTTTCTCTTGATTTTCAGGAGACAAGTCTCCATTCAAATATGATGATGCTAATTGGTAACGTCCATAATATTGCCCATTTTGAGCTGTATAGCTACCGCTTGACTCACGTTGTGCAATTTCTTCTTTGGCAGCTGCCTCTGAAGAAGAAAGATTTGTATTGGTTGCTTGAGTATCTTCACTTTGTGTAGACTCTGTTGATTGTGTTGATTCAGCAGTTGCTTCTGTTGCTTCTGTTGTAACTGAAGGTTCTGTAGTTTCTTCAGTAGTTTCATTAATTGTTAAGTTTTGACCAATAGAAATCTTATTGGCATCTTGAATACCGTTTTTTGAAACGATTTCATCTACAGTCGTACCATTCTTCTTAGCAATAGCTGAAAGGGTATCGCCTTTTTGAACTGTGTAAGTTTCTGCATTAGCTAAGGCTGTTGCTCCAAGTGTTGCTACTGTAACAAGTCCAAAAAGACCTAATTTTTTAGTGTTAGATGTATTCTTTTTTTGCATGATGATGCTCCTTTATCTATTTATAGTCCAATTCATATTAGTCAAAGATATTAAGTTATTTTATTGTTTATGACTAATAGGTAAATCAACGGGCTTATTCTATATAGGGATTTTTCAATCCAGATTAAGCTGAAGAACTATAACCATGTATCTATGATACCTTGGAAATATAACATCCCCTTGTTAGGGATATTAAAAATATTACAAGTAGATTGGGATTAGACGAAAAAAGAACGCCTACATGGGCGTCCATCTAAAACTTCTAGGTCTTAAGACCTAGTTTTTATTTATCTCAACGAATTAACTCTTAAGATAAAAAAGCATTAATCCTAAAGCTAAAATAGCAATAATTGATAAGGTATCTCGACCATTCCATGAAAGTCGACGATATTTTGTTCGCCCTTCACCACCTTGATAGCCTCGTGCCTCCATAGCAATCGCCAGAGCATCTGCTCGTTTAAAGCTTGATGCAAACAAAGGAATTAAAATAGGTATTATTGATCGTACCTTTTGAATAATATTTCCTTCACCAAAGTCAACACCACGCGCCTTTTGAGCATTCATAATACGAGTTGTATCATCCATCAAAGTTGGTACAAAACGTAGACTCAAAGATAGCATTAAACCAATTTCATGTGCTGGCACTTTGAAAACAGTAAGTGGTTTTAAAAGTGATTCAACTGCATCAGATAAACTTAAAGGTGTTGTCGTTAGAGTAAGTAGGGTAGAAAAACTAATAATGAGGATAAATCTAAGAAATATCATCCAACCTTGATTTAAACCGACTTCCGTAATCTTTAAAAAGCCGATAGACCAAAGCACACTCCCTTTTGTATTGAAGAAAACTTGAAATAGGGTAGAAAATAAAATAATCCAAATCATTGGTTTAATTCCACCTAAAAAGAAACCAAGTTTTATTTTAGACAAAAAAACTAAGAAAAGTGTAAATAAAGTTATTACAGCATAAGTTAAGGGATTATTAGCCCAAAAGATAATAACAATATAAATCAACATGGCTAATAATTTACTTCTAGGATCTAATCGGTGTATAAAAGAGTCCCCAACAATATAACGTCCAATAATTAACTTATCCATGCGACACCACCTCTACGAATTCCTCGATTGTAATAGGGAGAGTTTCAAATCGATAACCTTTTTCTTGTAGCTGTAGTGCAAACTCTGTAATTTTAGGAACACCTAATTGTTTTTCTTTAAGAAAAGTAACCTTTTGAAAAACATCTTTAGGAGCTCCCGAAAATACCAGTTGCCCTTTTTCCATAACATTCACAGCTGTCGCATAATCGGCAACATCATCCATCAAGTGAGTGACTAAAACAATCGTCATTCCAGAAAGATGTAACTCCTTAAAGAGAGACATCAATTCCTTCCGTCCCTGTGGGTCTAGACCGGCAGTCGGTTCATCCAGCACTAGAATATCTGGTTGCATAGCTAGAATCCCTGCAATGGCAACACGTCGCATTTGCCCTCCTGATAAATCAAAAGGATTCTGTCCATGAAATTCTTCCGGAAGTCCAACTAATTTTAGACTTTCAATAGCACGTTGTTCTGCTTCTTCCTTAGAAACTCCGAAATTTTGAGGTCCAAAGGCAACATCTTCTAAAACAGTCTCTGCAAATAACTGACTTTCTGGAAATTGAAAAACTAAACCTACTTTCTTACGAATTGGTTTTATGTCCTTGTTCTTTGATTGACTGGTTATGATAGTATCATCAACTTGAACCTGACCACTAGTTGGTATATAGAGGCCATTCAAGAGCTGCATAATAGTAGATTTACCACTTCCTGTATGTCCAATAAAGGCTGTATATGAACCATCTTTTATCGTCGTTGTCAATTCAAAAAGGGCACGCCCCTCAAAAGGAGTACCCGCTTGATAGATATAACTTACATTTTCGAGAGAGATTCCCATAATTGTTCTACCAATTCCTTTTCTGTCAGATAGTCTTCACACTCTATCAGACCTTTATTTCTTAGCTTTTGAGTTAATAATGCACTAAAAGGGATATCCAAACCTAAGTCAACCAACTCTGTGCCTCTACTAAATAGTTCACGAGGACTTGAAACAGACTCCACTTTACCTTTTTTCAAAACCAAAACACGGTCACTCAAAGCGACCTCATCGAGATCATGAGTAATTGATAAAACAGTCATTCCGTATTCTTTACGAATAGCTTTAATAGATTGAATCAATTCCTGGCGACCTTCTGGGTCCAGCATGCTAGTTGCCTCATCCAAAATCAAAATTGATGGTCTCATAGCTACAATACCTGCGATAGCCACACGTTGTTTTTGACCTCCAGATAATCTAGCTGGCTCTCTATCCTTAAATTCTGACATTCCTACAAATTCCAGAGCCTCTTGAACCCTTGAAGCCATTTCTTCATAGGGAACACCTTTATTTTCAAGACCAAAAGCAACATCGTCTTCAACAGTTGCCCCAACAAATTGATTCTCTGGATTTTGAAAGACCATGCCAATCTTATCACGAATATCCCAGACATTCTCTTCTGTTAATTCTTGACCATCAACGATAATCTGCCCAGACTCTGCCACTAATAGTCCGTCAATAAGACGTGCTGTCGTGGATTTTCCAGAACCATTATGCCCTACAATGGATAGCCACTCCCCACGTTTCACGTGAAACGATACATCATCAAGAATATAGGATGGTTGATCTTGATGATATTTAAACTTTAAATTTTTTATTTCAATCATTTGTTTATCGTACTACTTGAAAGTATCCTTAAATAAGAAACCTGCACCTTTGAAATAATCATAGCCTGAGTAAATTGTAAAGAACAAAGCGATATAAAGCATAATTGTTCCAATAAAATGCAAATGACACAATAATAGAATGATAGATAACATCTGAGTCACTGTCTTAATCTTACCAGGCATAGCTGCAGCGAGAACTGTACCACCGTTTTCCACTAATAAAAGACGAAGACCTGTGACTGCAAGCTCACGACAGATAATAACTGAAACCACCCAGGCTGGCGCTTGATCAATACCGACTAACATAATAAATGCTGACATCACTAGCATCTTATCTGCCAATGGATCTGCAAATTTCCCGAAATTAGTAACAACATGCCATTTTCGTGCCAAATAGCCATCTAAATAATCTGTAATACTGGCAATAGCAAAGACAACCGCCGCAGCAATATGCATGACATTACTTGACGCAAGTGATGTCATCAATAAAAAGATAGGAATCAAAATAATTCTAGCAAGTGTCAATAAGTTAGGTAAATTTTCTTTTTTAAACATTTCTTCTCGATTCTATTGGATTCTTAATGTTAGGTAGCTAGGTGTATTTTTATCTAATTGCGATAAATCAAGTGACTCCCCATTTACCTTTAGAGTTACTTTTGAAGATTGAGCAATAATAATTTGAGTTGGTTTCGTTTTATCAGAAAAATCTAAAGAGTATTTTGAATTTTTCGTTTTTGAAAGGAGGTAACTCTCTGAAGTCTCTGAATTATCTACTGAAAACCAGGTGTCATCATTATTTTCTGATAACTCTACATCTAAAACTACTGAAGAATTTACATTGGAGAAATCAACCATTAGCTGATTTCCTTGAGTTGTCGTTGTTACATTTGCCCCCGAAACGGTAACCTCAGAAATGCTTCGTGACGATTTAGCCTCACTAGCCGTTGATAGATGATTAACTGTAGAGATAGTATTCGGTTTTATCACCTGAGGTTGATTAGAAAGATGTCTAATAATAATATAACCTACTGAACAAATGATAAGTAACGAAACCGCACTAAGAATTAGTAAAGGTAGATAGTTAGACTTTCTTTTTTCTTCACGTTTATGCTTTAAAAAGCGTGACATAGGAGCTTTGGTAGCTAAGCTTTCTTCCTTACGTTCAACTGTTTTCTTTTCTTTTTTTAGTTTTTGCTCGTTCTGTCTCTGCTCCTCAAACAGACGTTTTCCATCTAAACCAACCGAAGTGGCATACTTTTCAAGCGCTTCTTGCTGAATGTCCTCTGGCAAAGCTTTAAGTTGATCCATTTCCATAGCCAGAAGAAACTGAGCTTCGACTCCAGAAATTTTTTCTACATCATATAAACTTAATTCTTTCTTTATACGTGCTGCACGTAATTGCTCACCTAGAGAGTGTAACTTCATTTTTCCCCTTTCTAATATTCTTCTTTGTTTTCGTGTCTCTATTATAGCAAATAATCACTTATTTAGGGAAGACAACAAAATCGGTAATCTCTATATTTGAGAGATAATGATTCAAAAAATCCTTCAAATCCTTGGAAGTAATGCTCATCAGTTCCTGACCAAAATCAAAGTATGTTTTATCATTCTCAAAATAAGCTAAATACTGACTTCCTAAATTCTGGATATTGTCTAGACTACGTAAAAATTCACCATACAAAGCTTTCTTTTGCAAATCCAATGCCTCATCCGTCAACAGTCTTTTTTTATCTGCCGACGTCATCACTTGACGAATTAAGCTTGACATACGGATAGGTTCTGCAGTGTCCATAGTCATAATGACAAATGAATATCGATTAGATACCTCGTATTCAATTGACACAGACTCATCTATTTTTCCTTCAGCATACCAATTTTGATAATAAGGAGACGTCCAGCCAAACAGTAAATTAAACAATAACTGTACCAGTATGTTTTCTCTCATACGATTATCAGTAAAAGGAACACTCTTAAAACCAATGGCTAGCTTTGAGATGAAAATCTCCATTTGAAGACTATCTAATTTTTGGATATCTGACTCAATGGGGTTCTTTTCTTTTTCAACTATTCTCTCAGGTAGTGTAAACTCGCTTTGTTTTTCATTGACAAAAGTGTAAATATCTTCAACATCAAAATCACCTACCAAGACGAGATGACAGTTTGCTGGTCTGTAAAAGCAGTCAAAATTATCTTTCAAGTCATTTACAGTAATTTTTTCAATGCTATCAACACTTCCAGCAATGTCTTGTCCTAATATAGTATTAGGATACAAACTTTGCAAACAACCCAGATATACTCTATAATCAGGATCATCCTGATACATATTTATTTCTTGTTCAATAATTCTTTTTTCATGGTTGACAGCATCTTCGGAACTTGTAAACTTTGATGTAAACTTTAATAAAAGTTCTAAAGACTCCTCAAAGTGGTCAAGGGTAGAGAAATAATATGTTGTCTTATCCAAGGTTGTAAAAGCATTGACATCAGCTCCAAGCTTGACAAAATCCAATGTCACATCCCTTCCCTGCTCATCCTCAAATAGCTTATGTTCCAGAAAATGAGCAATACCTGCAGGGTAAGATTGTAACTCACCATCAATATAAAAGTGATTATCTAGCGCCCCAAAATTCGTTGACAGAAAGGCGGCTTTTTCTAAAAATCCTTTTTTCTTAATAATTGATAAAGACATACCATTATCTAAAATTGCTGAATAAACTTCTTCATCAATTTTTTGATAATAACGTTTCTTCAAAGCAGCCATTCTAAGACACTCCTTCTAAAAAGAACAAACTCTGTAGCTTAACTTGACGCGCTACACGGCAAACATCTTTTTTAGTAACCTTCTCAATCTCATCTAACCAATTCTCTAATGAAAGACTTTTATCGCCAAAAATCACCTTATTAAAACGTTGTTCCACCAATGTTAAGGCATGATCTTCGGAGAGTAGGGCATTCATTCGTATGATTTTTTTGGTTTGATTCAGGAGAGAACTTGAAAAACGTCCTAATTTAATGTAATTCAATTCTCTACTAATTCCTCGCATAGCATGATTTCTATTAGATTTTTCAATTCCAGCGTAAACTTCTAGTAAACCTGTAAAGACATCAAATTGACTACTAATTGAATAAGCCAATCCTTCCTTTTCTCGAAGCGTTGTAAATAAAGCAGAGTGGGCAAATTCACCAAACATGGCATTGAAAACAATTAAAGCAAAGTAATCTTTATCTCCATATTGACATGAAAATTGGTACCCTAATTGTAAAATAGATTGACTACTCTGTCTAAGTTCTATCTTTTCTTTCACCACATTGACATAAGGTTGACTATAGGTAAACTGTAAATCAACTTGACGTCCCTCCAAAGGAAAACGATGTAAACCTTGGAGTACTTGATAATCATCAAATTCTCCAACCATAAAGATATCAATACGATCTCTTGTCAACATACTTTGAAATTCTTGATAAGCTGTAAACGAAGTCTCGGCTTCAACAAGTTCTGCTTGACCATATTTGGGAACTTTCAAGCCCTCATTTACAAAATAAAGCTCTCTTCCCTTAACTTCACTGTAATAGTAATTATTCTCTGTGTCAACATCAAGGTAGGTCTTTAAATTTTGCTTCTCTACATCAAATACTTTATTTTGGTATTGAGCTACTCTTGACAGTGGCTTGTAAAGACACTCTTTCAAAAATCCTAGAACTTCCCAAAATAATCCATTATTCGTAGGGATAAAGGCATCTTTCAGGTATGTCAACTCTATGTCAACACTATGTGTCAAGCCTTTAGTTAACACTCTAGTTGACAACTGTGTTCCATAAAGAGAAGCTAATCTCTCTTTAAAAGACTGTACTGTTGGATATGTCTGATTGGCTGTAGCCAACATTTGTGAAACCAGAGCTCGTTTAGCAATTGTTTGTTTATTCAAAGAACCTGTCATTCTAAAAACAATACGATTAGTTTTATATTTTTGTGTTGGAATGAAGTGTACATAGACACCATCAGCAATTTTCATTGATAACCTCTAAAAAGTTTATGCTTCCAATTATACCATTTTTATGCTATCTTATCTCAAGAGAAAGTTGAGGTACTATGGAATATAAATTATTTGATGAATACATCACACTGCAGGCACTTTTAAAAGAATTAAGTATCATTCATAGTGGCGGAGCTATTAAAGGTTTTTTAGCTAACAATACCGTTTTATTCAATGGTGAAGATGAAAAACGTCGTGGAAAAAAACTTCGTTATGGAGATGTTATTACCATTCCGTCTGAGAAACTTGAAATAACGATTGTAGCTCCTACAACAAATGAAATTGAAGAGCATCAAAAAGAAGTCGCTGAAAAAGCACGTGTTGCTGCCATTGTTAAAAAAATGAATCAGGATAATAAAAAGAAACAAAAGGCACATCCGTCAAAAGAAGGCAATAAAACTAAACGAAAACCCGTTCGTTTCCCAGGAACCTAACTATGTGGCTCGAAAATATTGATATTCAACACTTTAGAAATTATACTGAAGCCTCTGTGAGCTTCTCACCTCATCTCAATATTTTTCTTGGTCGCAATGCTCAAGGAAAAACAAATATTCTTGAGGCCATCTATTTTCTAGCATTAACACGTAGTCATCGGACCCGTTCAGATAAGGAACTGATTCAATTTCGGCAAAATACTCTCAAACTGAACGGCATCGTGCATCGTCATAGTGGAAAGCTACCTCTGGAAATCAGTTTATCTAATAAAGGCCGCATAACAAAAGTCAACCACCTCAAACAAGCTAAATTATCCGATTATATCGGTCACATGACAGTGGTACTCTTTGCTCCTGAGGATTTACAACTTGTAAAGGGATCTCCAAGCCTAAGACGTAAATTTATAGATATTGATTTAGGACAGATTAAGCCTGTTTACCTTTCAGACCTATCAAGTTATAATCATGTACTCAAGCAACGTAATGCCTATCTCAAATCTACTGACAATGTAGACATTAATTTTCTCTCAGTGTTAGATGAACAGCTTTCCGATTTTGGAGCACGCGTTATCGAACATAGACTAGAATTTATCAAGCAATTAGAGGAAGAGGCAGATAGACATCATAGTAATCTCTCAAATCAGATAGAGCGCCTTAAAATCTCCTACGAATCTAATATCCCATTCGGGAATAACAAAGTTATTCGTGAATCATTTTTAACCACATTAAAGCAAAATCACAAAAGGGATATCTTCAAAAAGAACACTGGTGTTGGTCCACATAGGGATGATTTGACATTTTACATTAATGACATGAACGCATCTTTCGGCAGTCAGGGGCAACAACGTAGTCTCATTCTTTCTTTAAAAATGGCTGAGATTGCTCTGATAAAAAAAGTAACAGGTGAATTTCCAATTCTTCTCCTCGATGATGTCATGAGTGAGCTTGACAATCACCGTCAACTCAAACTGTTAGAAAGTATTGACGAAAAGGTTCAAACCTTCATGACGACAACTTCACTTGATCATCTGAGTAACCTACCACCCGATTTAAAGACCTTCTTAGTCAAGAATGGTATTATTTGTGAAAAACAAGTCGATTAAGCGACTTGTTTTTATGTTTTCTGTGCTTTACATATATGACAGGTGATGTTAAAAAGAGTGTAAACAAAAAACTCTCCCAAACCCTTTGTTAAAAACTTTGTTTGTGTAAACATGTTGTAAACCTGCTGTAAAAACCAATGTAAAGAAAAAGTACTTACCTGAAGCAAGTACTTTTATGTTTTTTTAATGAGCTGAGTAGTTAGGCGCCTCGTTTGTAATTTGAACATCGTGAGGGTGACTTTCAATAAGTCCTGCACCTGACATTTCAACAAACTGAGCTTTGTCATGTAAAGCCTGGATATCTTCTGCACCTGTATAACCCATACCTGCACGGATACCGCCAATCAATTGGAATACGATATCAGCAGCAGAACCTTTATAAGCTACACGGCCTTCAATTCCTTCTGGAACAAGTTTATTCGCTTCATTAACTGCACCTTGGAAGTAACGATCGCTTGATCCCTTCTTCATCGCTGCAATTGATCCCATGCCACGGTAAGATTTGTATTTACGACCTTGGAAAATCTCAGTTTCACCTGGTGCTTCATCAGTACCAGCAAACATAGAACCAAGCATTACAGCATTACCACCTGCTGCAAGAGCTTTTACAATATCACCTGAGTATTTGATACCGCCATCAGCAATGATTGTTTTTCCGTATTCACGCGCAACACTAGCTGCATCGTAAATAGCAGTGACTTGAGGAACACCTACACCCGCAACCACACGTGTTGTACAAATAGAACCTGGTCCGATTCCTACTTTAACAACATCGACACCTGCTTCATAAAGTGCACGCGCACCTTCAGCTGTTGCGATATTTCCTGCAATCAAAGTACGGTCTGGGAAGTGGGCACGAATTTCAGCAATTTTACGAAGAACACCTGCTGAATGACCATGTGCAGTATCAATGACAATAGCATCTGCGCCTGCTTCAAAAAGAGCTTCTGCACGTTCAAAGGTATCAGAAGTAACACCTACAGCACCTGCTACCAAAAGACGACCGAACTCATCCTTAGCTGCATTAGGAAACTCAATAACTTTTTCGATATCCTTAATAGTAATAAGTCCTGATAAACGACCTTCTTCATCAACTAGAGGTAGCTTTTCAATACGATGCTCATGAAGAATACTTTCAGCCGTTTCAAGATCTGTTTCAACTGGAGCAGTGACCAATTTCTCAGAAGTCATGTGTTCTGAAATTGGAGTATCGTAATTAGAGATAAAACGCATATCACGGTTTGTGATAATACCAACCAATTTACGATTTTCAAGTGTCTCAACAATCGGAACCCCTGAGATACGGTAACGTTGCATCAACTCTTCAGCTTCAGCAACTTTATTTTCAGGCGTTAGGAAGAATGGATCAATGATGACACCATTTTCAGAGCGCTTTACTTTTCGAACTTCTTCAGCTTGTTCCGCAATAGACATGTTTTTGTGAATGACACCCAAACCACCTGCACGAGCAATTGAGATAGCCATCTTACTATCTGTGACCGTATCCATGGCTGCAGTAATAATTGGGATATTTAATGTCAAATTTTTAGCCAATTTCGTCTTCAAGTTGACGTTGTTTGGTAGAACATGACTTTCCGCAGGAATAAGCAATACGTCATCAAAGGTGTAACCTTTTTTCAAGAATTTAGTGTCCCAATTTGACATTATAATCGTCCTCTTTTCTCAAAGTTTTGAGGTACAAAAACCCCAGCCTATTTTTTAATTGTTAATATCATATCATGCTAAAATGATTTGTCAACAGATTTCGCATAAGATTCTAAGAAAACCTTTTTCCAAATAAAAATAGGGCTCCAGATTATCTTGAGTCCCTACTTTTTATTTCTTAGAAATACTTAATTCCCATCGCTTCTTTTACTTCCGCCAATGTTTGTCCAGCAACTTCACGCGCTGCTTGACTACCTTTTTCAAGCATACGGAAAACTTCTCCCATATCCTTGGCATATTCTAAACGACGTTCACGAATTGGAGCTAGCTCACGTTCTAAGATTTCTAGAAGATAACGTTTTGTCTTCACATCTCCTAAACCACCTCGTTGATAATGTTCTTTCATTTCAGCAATTGTAGTAGCATCCTCTTCGCGACCAAAGATATCAAGATAATGGAAAACCATATTACCTTCAATTTGGCCTAGATCTTCCACACGAATATGATTTGGATCCGTATACATGCTCATAACTTTTTTACGAACAGTGTCCTCATCATCTGAAAGGAAGATACCATTACCCAAGGATTTTGACATCTTAGCATTTCCGTCTAGACCTGGAAGGCGTCCTGCAGCTTCATTTTTAGGGTAGATTCCCTCTGGCTCAACCAAAATATCACAATGATAAGTATGATTGAAGCTACGTGCAATTTCACGTGTCTGCTCAATCATTGGCTTTTGGTCATTACCTACAGGAACATAATTTGCTTTGAAGGCCGTGATATCAGCTGCCTGAGAAATTGGATAAACTAAAAAGCCTGTTGGAATAGATTCTCCGAAGCCTTTTTGAGCAATTTCCGTCTTAACCGTTGGGTTACGCTCTAAACGTGCCAATGAAACTAGGTTCATGTAATACATAGTCAACTCAGCCAACTCAGGAATCTGACTTTGAATGAAAATAGTCGACTTCGTTGGATCCAAACCTACAGAGAGATAATCTAAAGCAACATTCCCAATTGATTCTTTGATAATCTCTGACTCTTTGGCGTGATCCGTAAGGGCTTGCTGATCAGCCAAAAAGACAAACATGTTATATTTATCTTCGTTTTGTAAAAGGACACGATTTTTTAAACTACCAACATAGTGTCCTAGATGAAGTTTCCCTGTAGGACGGTCTCCCGTCAAAATAATAGGTTTCGTCATATAATTACCTCTCTAATACAAAAAAATCCCCACGCAAAAACATGCGTGAGGGCGTTAATCACTTTTGATACGCGGTACCACCTCAGTTGATAACTCTTTCTGAAGCTATCATCTCAAACCTTCTCAACAAAGAAGTTGCACGATAAGGGGTGCCAAACCTAACGTTTATGTGTTCACGTTAACCGTCAATTCTCTTCAGCCCATTCATTCCACCTTCATACTGGTTTTCAGCAACCACCAGCTCTCTATAAAAAAGGAAAGAATTACTCTTCTGATGACTATTATTCTACATTGTTTTATCTATTCTTGTCAAGATTATGTTTCTAGTTTCACGTAAAACACAACCTTAGATACAACCAAAATAGTCAATACTTGACGGAAACTTAAAAAGACTTGATAATAAGAATATCATTTCTAGGAGATAATATATGAAACGTCGAATAATAGATATACTTTTAGTTACAATCGGTTCTTTTATAGCTTCGGTTGGCTATAACTCACTTTTAGTTAAGAATAATATTGCCTCGGGTGGTGTCGGAGGGCTAGCCATTAGTTTAAACGCCCTTTTTGGTTGGAACAATGCTAACTTCGTCTTAGCAACCACCATCCCTTTGTTAATTTTATGTTGGTGCTTTCTTGGTCGCGAAGTTCTCCTAAAAACCTTCTATGGATCTCTTATCTTCCCAACTTTTATTAAATTAACCGAGGGCTTACCTACACTCACCAAACAACCTTTGTTGGCTGCTATTTTTGGTGGGATTGTATTAGGGTTAGGACTAGGAATAGTCTTTTACGGAAATTCCTCAACTGGGGGAACTGGAATTATCACACAAATTCTCCACAAGTATACGCCACTCCCACTAGGAATGGTACTACTTATTGTTGATGGAATCATTGTCGCAATCAGTGCTATTGCCTTTCCACCTGATACTGTTATGTACTCCATTCTCTCACTTGGAGTTGTTTCTCTTACAATTGATAAAATGATGGTCGGACTCAATTCATCACGAAATCTTCTAATCATTTCTCAAAATAGTGAACAAATCCTAAACTACATCACTAGAGTGGCTGATCGAGGAGCAACAAAAATTCCAGTTCTTGGTGGACATACTGGACATGCACAAAATATGATTATGACTACCTTGTCAACTCATGAGGTTCCGAAAGTTCAAGAAGAAATCCAAAAAATAGATGAAACTGCCTTTATCGTCATTGTTCCTGCTTCTACAGTTATGGGACGTGGATTTAGCCTCCAAAAAGATTACCAAAAAGTTCCAAATGACTTTATTAATCCCTTATAAAATCGATTGAAATAAAGTCTAATTTCTCGTAAAATAGTAGTTAAGAATAAAAATAAAGGATATTATATGCTTACTGTATCGGATGTATCGCTTCGTTTTAGCGATCGTAAACTTTTTGATGATGTTAATATTGCCTTCACGCCAGGTAATACTTACGGTCTTATCGGTGCCAATGGTGCTGGTAAATCTACTTTTTTGAAAATTTTAGCTGGTGATATCGAACCAACAACAGGACATATCTCTCTTGGTCATGATGAGCGTCTTTCTGTTCTTCGTCAGAACCACTTTGACTATGAAGATGAACGCGTCATTGATGTTGTTATCATGGGGAATGAACGCCTCTACGATATTATGAAAGAAAAAGATGCCATCTACATGAAGGAAGATTTTTCAGATGAAGATGGTGTCCGTGCTGCTGAATTAGAAGGTCAATTTGCTGAATTAGGTGGTTGGGAAGCTGAAAGCGAAGCCTCACAATTACTCCAGAATCTAAATATTTCAGAAGACCTTCACTATCAAAATATGAGCGAATTAGCTAATGGTGACAAGGTGAAAGTCCTCCTTGCAAAAGCGCTTTTTGGTAAACCTGATGTACTTCTTCTTGACGAACCTACCAACGGTCTTGATATCCAGTCAATCTCATGGCTTGAAGATTTCTTGATTGATTTTGAAAATACGGTCATTGTCGTATCCCATGACCGTCACTTCTTGAATAAGGTGTGTACGCATATGGCCGACCTTGACTTTGGTAAAATCAAACTCTATGTCGGTAACTATGACTTCTGGAAACAATCTTCAGAATTGGCTGCACGCTTGCAGGCTGACCGTAATGCAAAAGCAGAAGAAAAAATCAAAGAACTTCAAGAATTCGTTGCACGTTTCTCTGCCAACGCTTCAAAATCTAAACAAGCGACTTCTCGTAAGAAAATGCTTGATAAAATTGAACTAGAAGAAATCGTCCCATCAAGTCGTAAATACCCATTCATCAATTTTAAAGCAGAGCGTGAAATCGGTAATGACCTTCTAACAGTTGAAAATCTCACTGTTAAGATGGATGGTGAGACTATTCTTGATAACATTAGTTTCATCTTGCGACCAGGAGATAAGACTGCCATCATCGGTCAAAACGATATTCAAACAACTGCATTGATTCGTGCTCTTGCCGATGATATTGACTACGAAGGTACAATCAAATGGGGTGTTACTACTAGCCGCTCTTACCTTCCAAAAGATAATTCTAAAGACTTTGCATCCGGTGAATCAATTCTCGAATGGCTCCGTCAATTTGCCGAAAAAGGGGAAGATGATGATACCTTCTTGCGTGGATTCCTTGGACGTATGCTCTTCTCAGGAGATGAGGTTAATAAATCTGTTAGTGTTCTCTCAGGGGGAGAAAAGGTACGTGTCATGCTTTCTAAGCTCATGCTTTTGAAATCTAACGTCCTTCTTCTAGATGATCCTACTAATCACTTGGATTTGGAATCAATCTCAAGTCTGAATGATGGCGTCCGTGACTTCAAAGAGTCTGTTATCTTTGCCAGTCATGACCATGAATTTATCCAAACAATAGCGAACCACATCGTAGTCGTTTCTAAAAATGGGGTTATTGACCGTATTGATGAATCTTATGATGAATTCCTTGAAAATGAAGAAGTGCAAACTAAAGTCAAAGCACTATGGGCTGATTAAACTATAAAAAGATGCAGGTTGGGATATCCCAACCTGTCTTAGTATCATTATGACAAATAAAAAATACCATACGACTTTATTATTTTATCTGGCTGCCTTTTTCTTGCCAGTACTAATCATGATAGGTGTGCTGTATAGCCAAAAAATCTATCCTGGTAGTGAGCGGACTATTTTAACAAGTGATGGTTTTCATCAGTATGTGATTTTTGCAACTGGACTTAGGAATATACTTCATGGAGATGGAAGCCTCTTTTACACCTTTACAAGTGGGCTAGGTCTTAATTTCTATGCTCTAACAAGCTATTACTTAGGTTCCTTCTTGTCTCCACTTTACTATTTCTTTACTGTCAACCAAATGGCCGATGCTTTTTATTATATAACACTGCTTAAGTTTGGTCTTATTGGGCTCTCAGGAGCTTTTAGCTTTAAGCATCTCTTTACAAAAGTGTCAAGAAGTTTCATCCTATGTCTTTCTACAGGATTTGCTTTGATGAGCTTTGCTACCAGTCAGTTAGAAATTAACACCTGGCTAGATGCCTTTATTCTAGCACCTCTAATCATATTAGGTTTACACCTCTTACTAAGATTCAATAGACGGGGCTTATACTTTTTTAGTCTAACCTGCCTTTTTATCCAAAACTACTATTTTGGATATATGATGGCTATTTTCCTAACCCTTTACACCATAGTACAATTGATAACTATCAAGGGGTGGAAGAGTAAGATTCTTCATTTCATAGACTTTGGAATTGTCTCTATACTAGCTGGTTTAAGTAGTTCTGTCATGCTGCTGCCAACGCTACTTGACTTGACAACACATGGTGAAAAATTTACAGGTGCGTCAAGTTTATTGACAGAGTCTACCTATTATTTTGACTTCTTTGCGAAAAATCTCGTTGGAGTTTACGATACTACTAAATTCGGATCAATCCCTATGATTTATGTAGGAATCTTACCTTTGATTCTTTTTCTACTTTTCTTTATTAGTAGGGAAATCAAGCTATCATTACGTCTAGCTTACCTCTTATTAGTAGCTTTCCTTATCGCTAGCTTCTACTTACAGCCTCTTGATTTGTTTTGGCAAGGTATGCACGCGCCTAACATGTTTCTCCATCGCTATTCTTGGCTCCTATCTCTCCTAACTGTTCTTTTAGCAGGAGAAACACTCAACCGAATTAGAAAGTTTTCTTTTAAAAGTCTCCTCCTATCTTTCTTAGGATTGAGTACCGCTTACTTACTAACTTGGCTCTTTCAATCTCACTATAGCTTCATTGAACCAGTCTCCTGGCTATTAAGTCTAGCATTTCTCCTAGCCTATGCAATTCTATTTACTAGCTATTTTAGACAGCAAATTCCTGGGAGTGTTTTTCGCTGTTTCACCTCCTTATTCTGCATTTTTGAGCTTACATTAAGTACTTACTATGTTGTTGGAGCTCTTGGAAATGAGTGGATATTCCCAACTCGTGAAGGCTATCTACGAAATATGTCTGCCATTACAAAACTAGTTTCAAAAACAAAGCAAGCGAATAAGACTTTTTACCGTACTGAAAGGTTAGAGGCTCAAACTGGTAACGACAGTATGAAATTCAATTATAATGGTATTTCTCAGTTTTCATCCATTCGAAATACCGCTTCAAGCTCAACACTCGATAGGTTAGGCTTCAAATCTGAAGGGACTAATTTAAACCTACGTTACCAAAATAACACCATTATCGCTGATAGTCTCTTCGGAATAAAATATAATTTATCGAACTTTGACCTTAATAAGTATGGTTTTAATCACGTAACTTCTGAAAAAACAATGGGGCTTTATCAAAATAATAATGCAAGCCAGCTTGCTATCTTAACTGATGGCATTTACAATAATATTGACTTCACTGTCAATACGCTTGACAATCAAACTAGCTTGCTGAATACTCTATCTGGACTTAACTTAACCTATTTTAAACGAGCTCCATCTCAACTGTTTGATAAGGATGCTAGATCTTTGAATCAGCGCGTGACTAAAAACGTTAGCAACTCGAATAAAGATTTTGTAACAATCACCTATCAAGTCATTGCTCCACCACATAGTCAACTCTATGTTAGTATTCCTAATATTTCTTGGTCTGATGACAATAACCACTCTCTGTCAATTACTGTAAACGGTATGACAAAGAATCAAGTTACTGATAATACCTTTGATTTCTTTGACCTTGGCTACTTTGAAACAGAATCAATGGTTACCATCAAACTTAGTTTCCCTGGCAATAAAGCAATATCCTTTGATAATCCTAGTTTTTATGCCCTTGATACTCAAAACTATCAGATAGCTATGGATACTATTAATGAACGTGATAGCAAGGTTACTACGTCAAAAAATAAAGTGTTCGTTGATTATAGCAGTAAAACGAATGCCTCACTATTCTTTACCATTCCATATGATAAGGGATGGACAGCGACCATAAATCATAAAAAAGTTAAGATTCAACGAGCCCAAAAGGGGTTCATGAAAGTCGATGTCCCTAGTGGAAAAGGAAAAGTTGTTCTAACCTTTATTCCCTATGGACTTAAGACAGGTTCATTGATTAGTCTATTGGCAAGTATCATATTTTGTTGCTACGCTTACTTCATCAGAAAAACAACTATTATTCAAAAAAGCTGATTATCTTAAATTAAATAGGTCTGGAACAAGTGTTCCAGACCTATTTAACTTTGGGTACAAAAAAACTCAAGCTATACAACTTGAGGTGTCTTATCACTCCGCCAGTAGGACTCGAACCTACGACATCATGATTAACAGTCATGCGCTACTACCAACTGAGCTATGGCGGATAAAACTGCTAAGTAGCAAAAATAGTCCGTACGGGATTCGAACCCGTGTTACCGCCGTGAAAAGGCGGTGTCTTAACCCCTTGACCAACGGACCAAGTTCTAAGATTTTTATCTCGTTAATACTCTTATTATTATATCAGAGTATTCGATTTTGTCTATACTTTTTTTCAAAAAAAATATTAAATTTTGCTAAATTTATTCGAATTTTACGTTAGTTTTTATCTTGCTTTTACAAAGTATTGACATGTTGCTATATATTTTGTAAACTAATAGAGTTATTGGTCCCATAGCTCAGCTGGATAGAGCATTCGCCTTCTAAGCGAACGGTCGCAGGTTCGAATCCTGCTGGGATCAGATAAAAAAACGCATTCTAGAATCTCTAGTTGCGTTTTTCTTTTGCCTCGATAAATAAGAAATAATTTAAAACAAACAAGGGAAGCAAAGTCGTATATAGGCTGTATTCATGTAAATATTGAGCAAACCAAGTTGAGGCTGCGACTCCTACCATGAATGTAAAGATGATAATAGTTGTATAAGAAGCTTGTTTAAGCGCTTTGGCATCACCCTCGTCAATAGCCCTAGCAATGGTTAAAGAAGTATTAGTAATATTACCAGTCATCATAAAGGAAGCATAATTTACACCTCTGACTCGCTTAAAAATACCTACTTGAAGAGAGGCGAAGAATGCCAAGCCTGCAATCGTAATAGTAGAATCAACGTATGGTGTAATAATTGCAAGAATAGTCATCAAGAGAAGGGCAAGTCTAATCGCTTGCAAATGCCATCCCCACTTATGGTTAATGAGCCACTTCTTAACAAAAAAAACAAAAAACTGACCTAAAACAAAGAAAAAGATAGGTATTACATAGCTAAAAGCTCTTGCAATATGCCCCTCAACAAGGTGAATGACCAAATAGAGGAGATTGCCTGTCTGGATACTTGCAAATCGACCGTCTTGAGTATTGTAAGTATAGGCATCAATGAAGCCTCCTATATAACTAACTAGAGTTGCTACTCGTAATCCTTCAAAAACACGATAGGAGCGTTTTTTCATTCTGAACATGTCTGTTTCCTTTTTTCTACTTATGATAAGGACTTCCCTGCTGAATCATGAATGCACGATAAATTTGTTCTACTAATACAAGGCGCATAAGCTGATGAGGGAATGTTAAGAGACCAAAACTCATCAATCGATTAGCTCTCTTTTTTACTGTTGGAGAGAGTCCCAAACTGCCCCCTATAATAAAAGTAATATCTGAATAGCCTCTAAGGGTCACTTGCTCTAACTCTTTAGCAAATTGTTCCGAGGGAAATTGTTTTCCTTCAATAGCTAAGGCAATGACATAATCACGATCACCTACTTTAGCCAAGATACGCTGTCCTTCTTTGTCTAGGATAGCTTTATTTTCAGCTTCACTTGCATTATCTGGCGTCTTTTCATCCGTTAATTCTATAGATTCAAATTTTGTGAAGCGTCCTAGTCGTTTGACATACTCCGCAATGCCATCTTTCAAATATTTTTCTTTCAGTTTTCCAACGGTAATCAATTTAACTTTCATAGGCTTATTATAGCACATATCCACAATCTTTTAACACCTTATCCACACCTTTTTCGTGTCAAGCATCTATAGTTATCCTTATAAAATCGCTTTTTATCTACACTTTTTGAAACTTATCCACAGACTGTTGATAACTGTTTTTTAAAATCACTTTATGATATAATTAAGCTTACTTTGATATGTTTATCAAAAAGGAGGACTAAACGTGAAAAAATTTAACTGGAAAAAAATAGTAGCGCCAATTGCAATGCTTGTTATTGGCTTACTAGGTGGTCTACTAGGTGCCTTTATCCTATTAACAGCAGCAGGGGTATCTTTTACCAATACAACAGATACAGGTGTTAAAACAGCTAAGACCGTATACAACAATACAACAGATACAACTAAGGCCGTTAAGAAAGTACAAAATGCCGTTGTTTCTGTCATCAATTATCAAGAAGGCTCATCTTCAGATTCCCTAAATGAACTTTATGGTCGTATTTTTGGTGGAGATGATAGTTCTGATTCTAGCCAAGACAAATCAAAAGATTCTGATGGATTGCAAGTCGCTGGTGAAGGTTCCGGTGTTATCTATAAAAAAGATGGGAAAGAGGCCTACATCGTAACCAACAACCACGTTGTTGATGGTGCTAAAAAACTTGAAATCATGCTTTCAGATGGATCAAAAATTACTGGTGAACTCGTTGGTAAAGATACTTACTCTGACCTAGCAGTTGTCAAAGTTTCTTCAGATAAAATAAAAACCGTCGCAGAATTTGCAGATTCAAACTCCCTCACAGTTGGTGAAAAGGCAATTGCTATCGGTAGCCCACTTGGTACCGAATACGCCAACTCAGTAACAGAGGGAATCGTATCTAGCCTTAGCCGTACCGTAACTATGCAAAACGACAATGGTGAAACTGTCTCAACAAATGCTATCCAAACAGATGCTGCCATTAACCCTGGTAACTCTGGTGGTGCCTTAGTCAATATTGAAGGACAAGTTATCGGTATTAACTCAAGTAAGATTTCATCAACGTCAGCAGTCGCTGGTAGTGCCGTTGAAGGTATGGGATTCGCCATTCCATCAAACGATGTTGTCGAAATCATTAATCAATTGGAAAGAGACGGTAAAGTTACACGCCCAGCCCTAGGAATCTCAATGGCCGATCTTAATAGCCTTTCTAGCAGTGCAACTTCTAAATTAGATTTACCAGATGAAGTTAAATCTGGAGTTGTTGTCGGTAGCGTTCAAAAAGGTATGCCAGCTGACGGTAAACTTCAAGAAAATGATGTTATTACTGAAATTGACGGTAAGGAAATCAGCTCAAAAACTGATATTCAAACCAATCTTTACAGCCATAGTATCGGAGATACAATCAAGGTAACCTTCTATCGTGGTAAAGAGAAGAAAACTGAAGAACTTAAATTAACAAAATCTACAGAAGACTTATCTGACTAAGTCATTGACAAATCTGTCAAAAGACCTTTACAATAATGTAAAGGTCTTTTTTGGAAAGGAATAACATGCAAGAACAACTCAAAGCTTTACCTATTAGTGAAATCTACCCAAATCCTTTTCAACCTCGTATAGAATTCTCTGATGAAGAATTAGCAGAACTAAGCCAATCAATCGCTGAAAATGGACTGATACAGCCAATCATTGTCCGAAAATCGGACATTATTGGTTATGAACTAATTGCTGGGGAAAGACGTTTACGTGCCTGTAAACGTCTGGGAATGACAGAAATCCCTGCAGTCGTAAAGGAAGTCTCAGATCAAGAGAGTCGTAAACAAGCTATTATTGAAAATTTACAACGCTCGAATCTCAATCCTATTGAAGAAGCAAAGGCCTATCGTAGTTTAATTAATGAGTTAGCTTACAGTCACGAGGAACTGGCAAAAGCTATGGGGAAATCCAGGCCCTATATCAGTAACGCTCTCAGACTCCTCCAACTTCCCAAAGAGATACAGACAAGTATCGAAAATGGCAAACTGAGTCAAGGACATGCTAGAGCGCTTTTATCTGTTGAGGATACCCAAAAGCAATTAACTATCTATCATCAGGTGCTTACTGAAAAATGGTCCGTTCGTACTCTGGAAAAAAGACTTCAAGAACTTCCTAAAAAACAAAAATCAAAAAAAGATATTCACATAAAAGATAAAGAAAAAGAACTAGAAAAATCACTTGGTCTCCCCGTTACTCTTCGTTATCACAAAAATCACTCTGGAACTATTCAGATCCACTTTTCGACGGAAGAAGATTTTAACAGAATTATCAACAAGCTAATTTGACCTGTGAATTGATGAGAAAAGAGAAACAAACTTATCCACATCATAAAAATGTTGCCCTCCTTTTATTTACGAGGGTTTCTTTTTTTATTCACAACTTGTGGATAACTATTGTGCACAATGTGAATTGTATTTTTTAACTGTGGATAACTCGGGAAACTTTTATCTTCTGACCTGTGGAAAACTTTTTTGTTTTATGATAGAATCAGAGAACAAGAATAAAGAAGGAGAATTGATGGAATGACCGAAAATGAGCATTTTTTTTGGAATAAGCTCTTAGAGCTGGCCAAAGAGGAACTAACACAAGCCACTTTTGATTATTATGTCCTAGATACCAAGCTCATCAAAGTTCAAAATAACGTTGCTACAATTCTGCTTGAAGAAGTCAAAAAGCTATTCTGGGAAAAGAATATGCAATCTTTCATTTTGATGGCTGGTTTTGAAGCCTATAATAGTGAAATAAAAGTTGAGTACGTCTTTGACGAAGCGCTCATAAACGAGGCAAATTCAACTGTAGCAAATAATGACTTTGGTAATAAAAAGGAACAGCAGACCCCTGCTCTTCCTACATTGGACTCAGACTTAAATAGTAAGTATACCTTTGATAATTTTATCCAAGGGGATGAAAATCGTTGGTCAGTTGCTGCATCTTTAGCTGTAGCTGATTCACCAGGAGCTACTTATAACCCTCTATTTATTTACGGAGGACCTGGTCTCGGGAAAACTCACTTGCTCAATGCTATTGGAAACAAGGTCTTACATGATAATCCTCAAGCACGCATTAAATACATTACTGCAGAGAATTTCATTAATGAATTTGTTGTACATATCCGTTTAGATAAAATGGACGAACTAAAACTTAAATATCGTCATCTGGACGTTCTCTTAATTGACGATATTCAATCATTGGCTAAAAAATCAACGCAAGCGACTCAAGAGGAATTCTTCAATACCTTCAATGTCCTTCACAATAATAATAAACAAATTGTCCTGACAAGCGACCGTAATCCAGATCAATTGAACGAGATGGAAGAGCGTCTTGTCACGCGCTTTAAATGGGGGTTAACCGTCAATATCACACCACCTGACTTTGAAACGCGAGTGGCCATTCTTACTAATAAGATTATGGACTATGATTATCATTTTCCTCCTGAAACAATTGAGTATTTAGCTGGCCAATTTGATTCAAATGTCCGTGACTTGGAGGGGGCCTTAAAAGATATTAGCTTAGTTGCCAATGTTCGCCAGTTAGATACTATCACAGTTGAGGTAGCTGCCGAAGCTATTCGCGCACGTAAAATGGATGGTCCTAAGTTAACTCTTATTCCGATTGAGGATATCCAAACTGAGGTAGGGAAATTTTATAATGTCACTGTAAAAGAAATTAAGGCAACTAAACGAACACAAAATATTGTCTTGGCACGTCAGGTAGCCATGTATCTTGCCCGTGAAATGACTGATAACTCCCTTCCAAAAATTGGAAAAGAATTTGGCGGAAGAGACCACTCAACTGTCTTACATGCATACAATAAAATCAAAAATATGATTGCCCAAGATGACAGTTTACGCATTGAAATTGATACCATCAAAAACAAGATAAAATGACACTTGTGGATAACTATTAAAAATCATTCAAACTTTTCCACAGGCTGTGCACAAGTTCAAAGCCTTGATAAAACTATGTTTTGTAGACTTATGCACAGTGTCCACAAGACCTACTACTACTACTAAAATAATACTAATAAAAATAAAGGAGCATCATGATTCAATTTGCGATTAATAAAGCTTATTTCTTACAAGCACTTCATACGACTCGCCGTGCTATTTCTTCTAAAAATGCTATCCCAATTCTATCGACGATTAAAATCGAAGTTAACAGTGATGGTATCTATTTGACAGGATCAAATGGGCAAATCTCAATTGAAAATAGTATCTCAGTTTCAGAAGAAAATGCAGGTCTATTAATTACACAACCAGGTAGTATCCTTTTGGAAGCAAACTTTTTCATTAATGTTGTCTCAAGCTTGCCTGATGTTACCCTTACTTTTGAAGAAATCGAACAATACCAAGTTTTACTAAAGAGTGGTAAATCAGAGATTACTTTAAAAGGGAAAGATGTTGAACAATATCCCCGTATTCAGGAAGTTGATAGCTTGACACCATTGCTCATGGACACAAAAGTGTTAAAATCTATCATTGCTGAAACTTCATTTGCAGCAAGCACTCAAGAAAGTCGTCCAATTTTAACCGGAGTTCACTTTGTTCTTTCAAATCATAAAGATCTCAAAGCTGTAGCAACTGACTCTCACCGAATGAGCCAACGTCAACTTGTTTTGGAGCATTCTGCAGATAACTTTGATGTCGTAATCCCAAGTCGCTCACTTAAAGAATTGTCGGCAGTTTTTAGCGATGATATTGAAAACTTAGAGGTCTTCTTCTCAGCAAATCAAATTCTATTCCGTAGTGAAACAATTTCTTTCTATACACGTTTACTTGAAGGAAATTATCCAGACACTAATCGTCTCTTGTCCGATTCATTTGAAACAGAAGTTGTTTTTGAGACTGCTAGCCTTCGTTCTGCTATGGAACGTTCATATTTGATTTCTAATGCTAGTCAAAGTGGTACCGTTAAACTCGAAATCATTAATGGTAGTGTCAGTGCCCATGTTAATTCGCCAGAAGTCGGAAAGGTGAATGAGGATATTGACGTGCAAGATGTTTCAGGTAGTGATTTGGTCATTAGTTTCAATCCAACCTACCTAATAGATGCTTTGAAAGCTCTTAAGAGTGAGACTGTCCGTGTACGTTTCATTTCACCAGTACGTCCATTTACATTGACGCCAGCAGATGACAGTGAGAATTTTATTCAATTGATTACACCTGTAAGAACAAACTAAAATCGAAAAAGTTATCCACTGTGGATAACTTTTTTACTAGAAAGGGAATTTATGTACCAAATTGGAAGTTTAGTTGAAATGAAAAAAACACATGCTTGTACTATCAAAGCAACAGGAAAAAAAGCTAATGAATGGGAAGTAATCCGTCTTGGAGCTGACATTAAGATTCGTTGTACGAATTGTGATCATGTGGTCATGATGAGTCGTCATGATTTCGAGAAGAAACTTAAGAAGGTTTTATAACAGATGTTGGAGAGACTATTGTACTGACCCCAAAAAGTTAGACAAATAATTTAAGCAAAGGATTTAGTTCTGTATTGCACAGGACTAAGTCCTTTTAGTTTTATCTTAATGCGTTTGTTGTTGTAATAATTAATATAGTCTACAATAGCTTGTTCCAAATGCTCAATTGACTTAAACGTCTTCTCATAACCATAAAACATCTCAGACTTCAGAATACCAAGGAAGGATTCCATCATGCCGTTGTCTGGACTATTGCCTTTACGTGACATGGAGGGTTGGATTCCTTTCTCCTCTAAAAAATGATGATAGAAATCATGTTGATATTGCCATCCCTGATCACTGTGTAGAATAGTTTTCTCATAGTACTTCTCTGTGAAGGCTTGTTCCAACATCATTTTTACTTGTGCTAAGTTGGGTGAAGTAGAAAGATTGTAGGCGATAATTTCGCTGTTAAAACCATCTAAAACTGGTGATAGATAGAGTTTTTGGCTGCTTGCTGGAATGGCAAACTCTGTCACATCTGTGTAGCACTTTTCCATTGGTTTTGATGCTTCAAACTGGCGTTGAATGAGATTCTCTGCTTTCTTACCAACCTCTCCTTGATATGAAGAATACTTACGTTTACGACGAATTCGACCACTTAAACCAAGAGCCTTCATCAGACGTTGCACTTTCTTATGATTTACCATGAAGCCACGATTTCTCAATTCAAGAGTCATTCGACGATAGCCGTAATTTCCTTTATGCTCACAATAAATTGATTGAATTTCAGCTTTAAGCTCTTTATCTTTGTCAAATCCATCTAGTTGTTTCAACTGATAGTAGTAAGTTGAGCGAGCTAAACCAGCCGTTTCAAGAAGTAAATCTAGTCGAAATCCTCCTGTGATCATTTCTCTAATTGTCTCTGCCTTTCTCGCTGTAAGGCTTCGTCCCTGTCTTCTAGTTCTTTTAACTTTTTTAGGTAAGCCACCTCGGTACGTAAGCGTTCATTCTCCTCTTGGAGTCGTTCTAGTTCTGTCATTTCTTCCCAAGTTTTCTTACGTTTACGTCCCATTTTAGGTACTCTCTCTCTTGTTTTTTCAACAATAGTATACCCATTTTTCTTGTATTGTGCTATCCAATTTTTCAACAGAGAAGGATTGGGTAGAGCATAATCTAAAGATACACTTTTTCGTGAACGACCTTTAAGCAAAACTTTATTAATTATTTCTTCCTTTAATTCGGGAGAATAGTAACGATTCTTCCCTTTTTTGACGATTTCTATTCCGTAACGTTCAATCAACCTCACCATATATTTTAGTCCAGAAACATCCACACCAAATCTTTTTGAAAGCTCTTTGAAGCTTCTCCCCTGTTTTCTCAGT